>FUFK010037755.1_pt1 | contig 30278 bp, 28 predicted proteins | sample 1021851 | NCBI WGS metagenome assembly FUFK01 (sample SAMEA51879418, study PRJEB19060) | metagenome | reverse complement strand
GCTTTATCCTCATTATCTCTAATCGCATTTAAGATTAATCTAAATCTTGTTGAGTAAATTGCTCGTACCGCAACAAAAGTTAATATGAGAGCTCCAAAACTTAAAAAGTAAAAAAATTCTCCCCTTGCTTCAAGACCGCCAACCTCAGGAAATGGAGGAGTAGTAAACCCCTGACCTGCACCTATAATTTCTATACCTCCAGAAATTTCTCCTGCTGCAACACCTAAACCTAAAGTACAAATAGCAAAATAATGTCCTCTTAAACCTAAAATCGCATATCCAATTAACCCAGCTACTATTGTTGGAACTACTGCAGCTACAACAAGTCCAACAGCCATACCTTGAAAAAATTGAGCTGGAGTATGAACAAAAGTTTTTTCACCTCCACTTTCTGTCCATTCTGCAAGAGGGAAAAACATACCAACTTGAACAGATGCACATAAATACATGCCTAAACCATAAAATAGTATATTCCCGAATGTATTGTATCCCATTTCACCACCCTGAATATTCCAAGTTGTAGCTAAAACTATCAATACACATAGAATGGACAATTGAACTTTAAATGCAGGAAAAACAAATGGTGCCACCAATCCAAAGATTAGAATTGCTGAATATAAAAGAATATTTTTACTCATTATTTTAGATACTCTCTCTTCCTAGACAGTTTAAATCTTCTGTAAACGAGAATTAAAACTAATAATAAAAATACTGCACCGATTCTAAATTCAGTTCCTAAAATATAGTCAGCAAATTCCTCAAAAACTCCAAGTCCCATTCCAGACATTGCTACTCCAGGTAAATTTCCTAGTCCTGCAACAATTACGATCATAAAAGACCTTATTGTATATGGTAATCCCATGTATGGATGAATTGTAAATGTAATAGATATTAATGCACCTGCTACTCCACAAAGCGCAGCATTAATACCAAACGTAGCTGCATAAACTTTCTCTGTATCAACTCCTAAAATCTTTGCTGCTCTTGCATTCTGTGCAGTCGCTCTAATTGCACGACCAAGTTTTGATTTTTTCATGTAAATAACTAAACAAATTGCAAAAACAATACTGATTACTGCTGAAAAGATTTTTGAGTTAGGTAAAGTAACATTATTATCAAATAACATAGTTGTTCCATAACCTGAATTNGCNAGAACNACATCTGCNCCAAATGCAAAATTCATTAACTGCATAAATAAAATGCTTATGCCAAATGTTGCAAGAATTGAGATAAACAAATCTCTATCAACNACTTTATTNATAACTAACTTGTAAATAATAACCCCAACAAAATACATTATTATTGGTGAGACTATTACTCCCCATGCTGGGTGAATTCCATANAGATACATAAAGTANGCAATATATCCTCCTAATATAACAAGATCACCTTGNGCAATATTAATTATATTCATAACTCCCCATTGAAGAGCCATTCCATATGCAATAAGTGCAAATAATATTCCAAGCAACAATCCGTCAAGGACAGCTTGAACAGTTAACATTGGAACTTGAAATATTAAAAAATCCATAAATTTTTAAATGCTTATAAAAAAAAGCCCCCTAATGCTAGGGGGCTTTTATTATTTTTATATTATCTGTCTGACCACTTAGGAATTGGGTGAATTAATTCCGCTGAAGCCCATTTTAATGGAGCTACAACTTTATTTTCACATTTTCCTGCATCGTCGCACATAACTTGAAATAATACCATTGGCTTATCAACGTTTTGACCACCTTCAGCAAATTTTATGTTTCCATAAAAAGTTTGCATGTTAGTAGCAGCAAGAGCATCTCTTACTTTCTTTTGATCNAACGAATTTGCTCTTTCAAAAGCGTCTTTGAACACCAATAAAGCTGCTGATGACTCAGCAGATTGGTATGGTGGATCATATCCGAACAATGCTTCAAAGTCTGCAGCATANGTCATACCATCTTTAAAGAAATCATCTTTATAAGTTAATGTTTTATGCCATTGAGATGCACACAAAGCGTACTGAGAGTTCGCACCATGTTGTTTAGATAATTTTGCAGCATCACAGTGTGTCATTGCTAACATTGGAACATCAACTTTCATCTCAGCAATTTGTCTAATAGCTGTTAACGCTCCTTTTGTATGACCTGAAACAACAAGAACATCTGGTTTAGTAGCTTTAACTTTTGCTAAAGTTGCTGCCATATCGTTAAGCTCTTTTGGAAGTTTATCATCGATTATAATTTTAGATCCTGTTTCTTTAGCGGCATCTAGAATACCCAATCTTACATCTTGTGAGAATGCATCTTGCTCAAAAGCTTGTGCAATTCTAACACCTTTTCCGCCATTAAGCTCAACTGCTGTTCTGATTGCAACATCTAAATATAAGTTCGCTGGCGCAAGCACTGCGAATAAATATTTATAACCTTTTGTAAACAAAGATCTTGATGCACCATTAGCTTCAACCATTGGAACACCATATTTTTCTGTTACAGGTGCAATCGCTTTAGTTAGACCTGAACTGTAAGGTCCAAGCATAAACTCAACACCATCTTGTGAAATTAATCTTTCTGCAAGTTGCGCTGCTCTTTTTGGATTTGATTCATCGTCGTAATAGATAATATCAAACTTATAAGTTTTCCCTCCAACTTTGATACCACCCATGTCGTTAATTCTGTCAACAGCCATGTTATAGCCGTTTTGAGTATGAACTCCATTAGATGAATATTTTCCAGTTAAAGAAATTGCAGCACCTAAAATAATTTTATCTCCAACAACTTTTGCTAAAGAAACAACTGAAGTTGAGAATAAAATTGCTATTGCAGAAACAAATGTAATTATAATGTTTTTAATTTTCATTTATCTCCTCTTTTATTATTAATTAATTAATTTAAACCCTATTTAACTAAGAAATTAATTTTTTTTCAAGTAACAGTAGTATCGCATTAACGCCTAATATTGTTGCATAAATGCAATTATGCCAGCTATTACTATTAAAACGCACGCAGAAATTGTGTTTATAACTTTTGCGTTAGTTTTAACCCATGTAATCATTTTATTTGCTAGAATTGCGTAACCAATTAAAGATAAAAAATCTAAAATTACATATGTTGTTATTAGAATAATAAATTGAACAACATAATTAGAGCTAAAATCAATAAATTGTGGAAAAATAAACGGAAAAAACATCCAAGCCTTAGGACTTGTTCCTGCAACTAAAAAGCCATCTTTATAAAAAGATAAAAAAGTTTTTTCTGATTTTTCATCAGAGTTTATACTTTTTGGTCTGGATTTATAAATATCATAAGCAAGATACAAAATATAAATTATCCCAACCCACTTAATTGTATTAAGCAATTTTGGATTATCTGAGATAAATGAGCCAATAACAAATATAACAAGAGTTGCTTGAATAATATTTGCAGTTACATCTCCTAATGCTGTCCATACGCATTTCTTAACTCCATAATTCATTGAATATGAAATTATTACTATCCTAGGTGTTCCAGGTGTAATAAACATGAAAAGAATTATTTGGAGAAAAAGGAAATAATTTAGAGGAAGCATCTTAGGATAGTCCTAAAAAACCGGGAGCTAAAGATGGCTAGATAGGACTATCTAAAGATGATATTATCACAAGCATTAAAATTTGCATTAAAATTTATTTAGGGTTTTACTGAAAAATCTATGAAAAAAAGTCACAGGCCTACAACCAAAGTCAAAAACCCTGAGCCAAAACCAGGAAGTCCAGACTGGGTTATCTGGGCAGCATGGGCTGATAGAATAACATTTGAGGAAATAGAAAAAAAAACAGGCAAAACTGAAGCTGACGTTATTAAGATAATGAGAAGAAATATTAAACCCTCGTCTTTTAGGTTATGGAGAAAAAGAGTAAATTCACAAAGTATTAAACATAGAAAAAAATTTGAATATTCAAGAAAACAAATAAGAGTAAAAATTAAGAAAAATGAAATTCTTAACTGGTAAATTTAAAAAATATAATTATATCTAGAGTATGAAAAATATAACTATGTATTCAGGCCCAATGTGCGCCTTTTGTGATGCTGCAAAAAGATTGTTGAATAGAAATAATCTTGAATACAAAGTGATTGATGTATCAACTGGTCCAGATTTAAGAGATGAAATGATTAAAAAAGCAAATGGAAAACGTACAATTCCTCAAATCTTTTTTAACGATGAGCATATTGGTGGTTATCAAGAACTTAGAGATTTAGAAAAAAATGGTACTTTAGAAGCATCTTTAAAGTAAATTAATTCCAATCTATTATACCTAATTGTTTTTTTGCTAATTCACTTAAATCATTAATTTTAATTCTTCCTTTATAATTAATTTCGTAATCCTCAGCAGCAAAATCTGGTGGACTTTTACCTTCAATAAATTTTTTCGATTGTTTTTTTATGTAGTCCATATTTTTTTTACAGTATGGAGTTGCTCCTACATATACAACATTTGAAAAAGTTTTACCCAAATGTTTTTCTTCAACAGCGTGCACAACGTCAGGGTGCCACCAAATAGTATCTCCAGGATACATTTTTGGAATTGAAATTAAACCTTCTAACAATAAGCTATGATATTTTTCATTTATTGATAAAGCTTTCCCAGCTTTTGAACCACATAGCTCATTTTCAGGCACATCATCTAGTAAAGCTCTTGTTAAAACATATGCCATTCCTTTAGCGATAGGAATTAATTGTAAAGTTCCATCATTTGGACCTTGCTCTGTTAAGGCCGTCCATCCTTGGAATGTTCTAAATACATGCGCTACCGCAGGTGACTCAAATTCAATTGTTTCATCTCTATATTTTGCATCAAACGGATTATAGTTTTCGAAATTATCTGAAAAAATATCATTATAAATTTTTTGATATGCATTATCAGTCCATCTTTCAATCGATCCAGCATCACAATGTGGTGATAACCCCAATGTATCGTCTCCTGGTTCTCTTCTTCTTACTCGATCTGCGTATACAAGTTCTCTGTTTGGATCAAAAACACTTTTATCCTTATACTTATAATTCCAAAGATTATTTAGCCATTTTTTAACCTTTTCCATTTCTTTAGAGTGTCTAATTTCTGATTGTGCTTTAGACCAATACAATCCAAAAATTTGAGGTTTTCCTGATTTGAGATCACTGAAATATTTATCTATACCTATTTTTTTTTTTTGATCTTCAAAATAATTGTTTTCTAAAACATATTGATCTAGATTTTTATTAAGATCTTTCATTTTTTTTTCACCAAAAACATTTCTAATTATTACACACCCACGTTTCAGAACCATCTCATTAATAGTCCTTTCATTTTCAATTAAAATATTTTTAAATTCTATTTCTGGGATAATCGAATTCTCAAAACGTTTAATTAACTCAACTTCTTTTTTGATATATTTCTCAATATTTTTAAAATTACTTAAATAATTTTTCGACTTATTTTTTAACTTGGTTTTTTCAGAGATGATCTTGTTTTGTATTTCAATTATATTCATAATTTGAAATCAATTATTTAGGTTTAAAAACTAAGCAAACTCCATTATTACAGTATCTTTTTCCTGTTGGTTGTGGACCATCATCAAATATATGGCCATGATGTCCTCCACAATTCTTGCAATGNTACTCAGTTCTGGCATAACCGATATGATAATCTGTTGTAGTTTCAAATGCATCAGGTAGAGACTCATAAAATGATGGCCAACCAGAGCCACTTTCATACTTNGTNTTAGAGTCAAACAATTTCACTCCACAGTTTGCACAATGATAACTTCCCTCTCTCTTTTCAAAATTAAGTTCGCTTGAACCTGGTGGCTCTGTTGCTTCTTCAAATAATACTTTATTTTGTTGATGAGTTAAATTTGGATTATTTTTTGTCATTTAAATATTTAGCACAATTTTTATGTAAACTTGCATGTAATTCAATAAGTTTTTTAAAGTCTTTATTGTAGCCACCACCTAAAACTCCACAAATAGGAACTCTTCTTGTAAAAAAGTTTCTAATAACCATCTCGTCTCTTTTATTAATTCCTTTGTCAGTAATGCACAACTTACCTAATCTATCATCTAAGTGAATATCAACACCTGCGATGTAAAATACGAAATCAAAATTAAAATCGTTTAGAAAAATTAAATTTTTTTTTAAAATATCTAAATACTCATCATCTTCCATGTTTTGTTCAAGTTCAATGTCCAGATCACTTTTTGATTTAATNGGTGGATAATTCACTTTTGTGTGCATACTAAATGTAAAAACGTTATTTTCATTTTTAAATATTTCTGAATTTCCGTTACCTTGGTGAACATCTAAATCAACTATAAGGATTTTGTTAGCTAATCCTCTATTCAAGAGATATTTTGCAGCAACAGCCACATCGTTAAAAACACAAAAACCAGCTCCCTCGTCATAGATAGCATGATGACTTCCACCAGCTGTATTACAAGCTATTCCATAATTTATTGCTAATTTGGAGGCCAATACAGTTCCGCCTGTTGCAACTAAAGATCTTCTGACCACACTGTCAACTAAAGGGAAACCTATTTTTTTAACCAATCTTTGCTCTAATGTTTTATTTTTAATTTTTAAAATATACTCCTCCGAGTGAACTTCTTTTAGTGTATCTACTGAGCATGGATCAGGTTTATAAAACTTCTTAACTACCTTTTCATTTTTAAGAAAACTTGCTAATTCACCAAACTTTTTAATTGGAAATTTATTATCATCACCAATTTTTGCTTCATAATCAGGGTGATTTACAACTGGTAATTCCACTTTACTTTATTTCTCGAATAGGCTTACCAGCAACACAGGCTTCTAAATTTTCAATCATTTGTGTATAGAAAATAGAATAATTTTCAGCCGTGACATAGCCTACGTGTGGAAGTAAAAGTGCGTTAGGCACAAATCTCAATTTATGACCACTGGGTAGAGGTTCTTTATCATAAACATCGATACCAGCTCCAGCAATTACATTAGTTGAAAGAGCTATAATTAAATCGTCTTCGTTTACAATTGGACCTCTTGAGGTATTAATTAGAAATGCAGATTTTTTCATTTTATCAAATTCAGCAAGCTTTATACAATCCTTGTATCTTGTGCCTCCCTGAACATGAATTGAAATAAAGTCAGAGTTTTGAATAAGATCCTCTTTGCTAGATGGTAAAACATCAAGTTCTTTACACTTATCTAGACTTAAATTTTCACTCCATGCCATTACTTGCATACCAAATGCTTTTCCAATTTTGGCAACTTGAGATCCAACTTTTCCTAAACCAATAAGGCCCAGAATTTTTCCTTTTAATTCAATTCCCACTGTTGTCTGCCAATAGCCTTGGTACATATTATCAACTTCCACCTTAATATTTCTAGCTAGCCCTAAAATTAACGCCCATGTTAATTCACAGGTAGGGTTTGAATTAATTTCTGTTCCAGTAACAACAATTTTAGCTTTTTTTGTTGCTTCAAGATCTATGGCTTTATTTCTCATTCCACTTGTTGAAATGTATTTTAGTTTTTTCAATCTTTTAATAAGATTTGAAGTAATTAATGTTCTTTCTCTCATAATAAGGAGAGCTTCAAATTCTTTTAATTTTTCTATGGCGTCATCCTCATTTTCAAAAGGTTCACTGAAAATCTCAATATCAAACTTTGATGAAAGATTTTTCAAATCTATAAATTCTTGAGCAACGTTTTGATAATCGTCTAAAATAGCTACTTTAAGCATTTTGAGTTTTTTTGTTCGAGATTGTAATACCAGCAATTATAAAAATTGCACCTAAGAAATGATAAAATAAAATTTTTTCATTGAAAATTATCATAGCCATTATTGCACCAAGAATTGGCATCAAATGAAGGAAAACTCCTGATCTATTAGCCCCAATAAGTTTTACACCTTTTATCCAAAACAGAAATGAGATTAGACCAGGGAAAAAAACAACATAGAATAAAACTAAATAAAAAGAGGATTGTAATTTGATTACACTGCCCAAACTATAATCAATAAAATAAATAGGAATTAGAAAAATAACTCCAAAAGTTATAACGATCTGTAATAGAGAAATTGGAGATAGATTGAATTCCTTTTTTTTCAAAAGAGCTGAATAAAGAGACCATGCAAACATTGCAATTAATGCAAAAATATCTCCTTTGTTAAAAGACAAATTTAATAAATTATTTAAATTTGCTTTTGTTATTATAAACAAAACACCTGTAAGTGAGAGAAATACTCCTATTATTTGAAATGAATTTGTTTTCTCAATTCTAAGTAAAGATGAAAATAATATAATCATAACTGGTACTGTTGAAATCATAAGTACTCCAGTAATAACTTGGGTATGTCTCAGTGAATAAAAAAGAGCTGAATTAAAAACTGTCACAGCTAAAATTCCCAATAATGAAAATAAAAAAATATTATCTATTATAATTTTTTTGTTATTTAATAATTCTTTATAAGTGAACGGAAGTAAAACTAACCAAGCCAAAAACCATCTATAAAAATTTAAAGATATCGGAGGAATATCAATAATGCTTGCAGCTTTTCCTACTATAAAGTTACCTGCCCAAAATAAACAAGCTAGAACCAAATAAAGAGAGGCTAAATATAAAGGGCTAAGTGTTTTCATGAAAAGAATTTAGTAAATCTGTTCTATAGTTTATAGCTTCTTTTATATTCTTTTCCTTAACATGTCCAAAACCTCTGATTTGATCAGGCACTGATGCTATTTTAACTGCTGTTTCATAGTTTGATTTGTTTATTTTTATTCCTATGTCAGTAATTGTCTCCTTGTAATCTCTTATCAATTCTCTCTCTTTTTTTCTTTCATTTAAATAACCAAATGGATCAAGCTTTGTACCTCTTAAAAATTTTAATTTAGAAAGCAGTTTAAATACATTAAATAACCATCCTCCAAATTTAATTTTAAGCAATTTACCATCAACTTTACTTTTTTTACTAAAAATTGGAGGGGCTAAATAAAAATTATAATTAAAATTACCCTCAAAGTTTTTATTTACATCGTCTAAGAATTTTTTATTAGTCATTAATCTCGATACTTCATACTCATCTTTGTATGCCATTAATTTGAAATAATTTTTTAAGACTGCAGTTGAGAATTGACTTCCGTTTCCTATATTTTTGTCTATCTTTCTTGCATAGCTTACAAGATCTCCAAATTTTTCAGCATATTTTATATTTTGATAATCTTCCAAAAACTTAAATCTGTTCTTATATTTTTCATCAAAACCCTCTAGTACTTCTGGCTCATCTTTAATTATATCTACTACTTCCTCTTTTAAATTTTCATAGTGTCTTCCAAATCTGAATGCATCAATATTATCTTTTACACTTGCACCATTTAACTCAATTGCTTTTTCAATTGATGAAGCTGAAATTGGTATTAAGCCTGATTGATATGCTACTCCAACATTAAACATATTTGATAAAATTGAATTTCCTAAAATCTTTGATGTAATTTTATTTGATGATATAAAGTTTATATTTTCTTGACCTACTATATTAATTAAATTATCTCTCATTTCATCAAATGGTAAGTAAAAATTTTTGTCCCTTGTAAAATCTCCAGGCATAACTTCATCTGTATTTATTATTAATTTTGAAATTTTTTTATCTAAGGTTTTTATTATTTCTAAATCATTTGATACAAGTAAATCAAATCCTAGAAGTAAGTTAGTATCACCATAAGATAACCTTATTGCTCCAACATCTTCTGGTTTTTCAAAAATTCTCAAGAAACTTTTAACAGCTCCACCTTTTTGTGCTAATCCAGTCATATCTAAAACCCCTGATCCTTTTCCATCTATTTGGGCAGCAGTTGCAAGCACAGCTCCAATTGTAACAACTCCTGTACCACCAATTCCAGCAATCATTATTCCAAAAGATTTATCTATTTGAGGTAATATTGGATCGTCTATCTTTGAATTTATTTTATTAATTAAATTATCGTCATAATTTTTCTTAAGTCTTATATCTCCCTCAAGACTTACAAAACTTGGACAAAACCCATCTACACAAGTGTAATCTTTGTTACAAGAAGATTGGTCAATTTGTCTTTTTCTTCCATACTCAGTCTCAACAGGTGTAATAGAAACACAATTAGATTGAATTCCACAATCTCCACAACCTTCACATAAGTCTTTATTAATAAAAATTTTTTTCTTGGGTTCCTCTAAGATACCTTTTTTTCTTCTCCTTCTTTTCTCAGCTGCACAGGTTTGATCATAAATTATTACAGTTGTTCCATTAATTTTGCTCAATTCAATTTGAACATCTATAATATTTTTTCTATCATAAACTTTAGAATTTCTCGCAAAACCTCCTTTGTCACTATATTTTTCAATTTCATCTGTGATTATTGCAATTTCTTCGACACCTTCTGCTTCAAGTTGTTTAGACATTTGAGCAACTGTTGGTAATCCATCTAATGCTTGACCTCCTGTTAAAGCAACTGCATCATTGTACAAAATCTTAAATGTCATTTTAGTTTTTGCAGCAACTGCATGTCTTATAGAAAGAATTCCTGAATGAATATAGGTCCCATCTCCCATATTTTGAAAAATATGGTCTGTATTACTAAATACAGACTCACCAACCCAAGTTGCCCCCTCTGATCCCATTTGTGAAAAACCTTCATTATCTCTTTCCATGTGTTCGACAAGGTATGCACAACTGATACCTGTAATTGCTCTACTACCCTCTGGTATTCTTGTTGAAGTATTATGAGGGCACCCAGAGCAGAAATGAGGAACTCTTTTTAAAGAGATATTCGAATTAGTTTTTTCTTTCAAAGACTTTAGTTTTTTCGAAAGATTATGCACTTCATCTGGTAAGTTAAGGTAATTAAGTATTCCAAAGATTTTTAAACCTATTTCCCCTGGGTCTAAAGCTCCAGAAGAAACAAATAAATCATTATTATTTTCATCTTTTTTTCCAACTACTTTTATATTTAAATTTTTATTAAATAATATTTCTTTGACTTGTGTTTCAATGATTGATCTTTTTTCTTCAACAACAATAATTTTTTCTAATTTTTCTGAAAATTTTTCAATTATTGTTTCCTCTAATGGCCATGGCATAGCAATTTTAAGAAATTTAATTCCTACTTGATTAGCAACATCCTCATATATTCCTATTTTTTCTAGCCCTAATTTTGTATCTAAAAAAGATTTTCCAGTGCTAATTATTCCAACTTTTGGATTTTCAGTGTCAAAAATTAATTTATTTAAACTATTTAATTTACAAAATTCTTTTACATATTTTATTTTATGATGATGCAAGCGATATTCTTTTTCTTGAGCAGTGTCTTTAAGTCTTATATTTAAACCATCAGGTGGATATTTTTCATTTGAACTATCTAAAAGATTTAACCTATTTTCATCTAAGTCAACTGTTGCTCCTGAGCTTACGTTATCATGAACACACTTTATCCCCACCCAACACCCACTTTTTCTTGATAATTCAATTCCTATTATTCCATAATCTAATATTTCTTGAACACCACTTGGATTAAAAAAAGGTATCATCGCATCAATCATTGCAAATTCACTTTGATGAGAGGTTGTTGAAGACTCACATATATGATCATCACCCATTAAAGCAATTACACCACCAAATTTTGAAGTACCAGCTAAGTTTACATGTTTTAAAGCATCTCCCGCTCTATCTACNCCTGGNCCTTTNCCATACCANATNCCAAAAACNCCNTCATATTTATCTTNTTTTCTAAGATTNACTTGNTGTGTTCCCCANAANGANGTTGCAGCNAGTTCNTCATTTATTCCNGGTTGAAAAAAAATATTNTTTTCATTCAAATATTTTTTNTTTTTTAAAATCTGCTGNTCATAACCACCTAGGGGNGATCCTCTATAACCAGANATATANCATGCAGTATTTAANTTTTTTTGTTTATCTCTTCTTGCTTGAACAATTGGAACTCTAACAAGGGCTTGGGCACCAGTTAAAAATCTAGTGCCTTTACTTAATTTATATTTGTCTTCAAGTTTAATTTCCACACTATTTAACTTTATTAGGCAAATCTAACTGAACTGTAAGGTTTTAAATCCATATTTGTATTTTCATTTGCAATCATACCAGATACTATTTTTCCAGAAATTGCACCTAAAGTCCATCCTAAATGATGATGTCCAAATGAGTAAAAAACATTTTTATAATTTTTTGATGGTCCAATTATTGGTAAAAAATCTGGCAGTGTAGGTCTATACCCCAACCACTCATCTTTATGCTCAGGTAAGCCGTCAAGCATATCCTTTGCGTTAAGTATTAAATTTTTAATTCTAGATTTAGATAAAGCATTTTCTAGACCACCAAACTCCACAGTACCAACCACTCTCAACCCTTGATCCATTGGTGACATTCCAAACCCTCTGTTGGAATAAACTACTGGTCTAGATATTAAATGATCAAAATCTTTAAAATGAACATGATAGCCTCTTTCAGTATCTAGTGGAATATTTTCATGAAGTTTATCAGTTAGTTTTTTTGAAAAAGCACCACATGCAATAACTAATTTATCAAAAACAAATCTCTGGGTTTCTGATCTTAAAACAGGTTTTTCTTCATCAAAATTCAAATCTTGGATATTTAGTTTTAAAAACTTTCCTCCTTTATTTATAAAATTTTGAAATAACTTNATTAGTATTTTTTTTGGGTTTCTTGCATGTCTTGCATAATCATAGAAAACACCTCCATGATAAAANGGTTTTAAATTTGGTTCTAAATCATGTATTTCTTTTTTATTTACTACTTGTTGTTTAACGCCTAGATCGTCTCTAATTTTTATTTCTAATTCTCTACTTTTTAAATTTTTTTCATTCCAGACATATAAAATTCCATTATTTTCAACTAAACCCTCTAGATCTATCTCTTCGAATAGTTCATCATAAGCCAGTAATGATTTATCTAATATTTGATGCATATTTTTTGCGGTATGCATCATTTTATCATTAGTACAATTCAATAAAAATTTTGAAAACCAAGGGATCATTTTTGGAACATAATTCCATTTAAGTGCCAAAGGTCCTCTTGAGCTCATAAGCATTGATGGAACATCACTTACAATATCTGGTCTGTTTAAAGGGACTGATGCATAAGGAGAAAAATGACCTGCATTACCATAAGANGCTGCATTTCCAGGTTCATCTCTATCGAACAAAATTACTTGATAGCCTTTTTTTTGAAGAAAAAGAGCATTACATACTCCTTGTATTCCTGCTCCTATTATACCAACTTTTAAAATTTTTTCTGACACAAGAAAAAATATAGTTGGTGGGATAAATTATAATAGATGTTATTTGATCGCGGTGGATTTCTGTTTGTATTATCTTAATTCCCGATCGGGTCTCGACTATAAATTTTGCAGCTCATTACGATACTTAAACCAAGCATTATTGATAACATTGATGATCCTCCGTATGACATGATAGGAAGTGGTGCTCCAACAATTGGTAATATTCCAAGAACCATCGCTATATTTACAAAAATATATAAGAATAAACCAGATGCAAAACCAAAACAGTATAGTTTTGCAAAAAATGATCTACTAGAAAAACCAATCCTTATTATTCTATAAATTAATAAAGCGTATAATAGAATTAGTACCATTGAACCAACAAAGCCAAACTCTTCAGAGAAAAGAGTAAAAATAAAGTCAGTGTGTTTTTCAGGTAAGAATTCAAGATAACTTTGTGTACCTTGTAAGAAACCTTTACCTAACAATCCTCCTGAACCAATCGCTATTTTAGATTGAATTATTTGGTAGCCAGCGCCTAAAGGGTCTCTGTCTGGATTAAAAAAAGTTAATATTCTTGATTTTTGATACGGTTTTAAAAATGAAATTACAAATGGTAATGAGACTAATAATAGTAAACCTGAATATACAAAATATTTTAAATTAAGTCCTGCTAACCAAATAATAGCCAACCCACTTCCTGCTATTAAAATTGCTGTTCCCAAATCAGGTTGAGTTATAACTAAATAGCAAGGTATCAACAAAAGTATAATTGGTTGTAATAAATATTTATAACTTTGAATGTCTGAGCTTTGAATACGATGGTAATATCTTGCAAAGCAAACTATTATTGCAATTTTCATCAGTTCTGAAGGCTGAAGGTTCATTATGAAAAAATTTATCCATCGTTTAGACCCCGAAGCTGAAATTCCAAAAAAAATTACAAGTAATAAAAGTAAAATTCCAAGAATATAAAAAATATATGCCTGTCTATACCAAACCGAAACTCTTACAAATGACAGAACTAAAAACATAGAAAAAAATACTAGAAATCTAGTTAGATGATTTTTAGTATAAAAAGAAAAGTTCCCACTTTCTGTAGAATAAATTGAAACAACACTGATTGAACCAATTATAGCAACAATTATTATTAAAAAGTAATCAACAGCCTTCAGTTTATCAAAAAATGAGTAGCTACTAGAATTTAGTGACGTTGAAAGTATCATGCAATATTTTTTAAATCTTTTCTAATTTTTTCTCTTAATTCATGTCTATCTAAAATTTTTTTTATTAATTTGTTTGCTAACGGGGCGGCTGCTTTACTACCAGAGCCTCCATGCTCTATTAAAACACTAAGTGAATATCTTGGTTTATCATAAGGTGCAAATGCAATAAATAAAGCATGATCTCTACTTTTATATTCTATCTCTTCAAGGTCTAAATCAAGCTCTCTATCTTGGTCAGTAATTCTTTTAACTTGAGAGGTCCCAGTTTTTCCAGCAAACTTGTATTTATCTTCTTTGTGTCTAGATCTGAAGGAGGTTCCAAATTGTTCATTGGTTGACCCGTACATTGCATCCAGAACCAACTTTAAATTATTTGGATTTCTGTAAAGTCTTTCATAGTATTTAAATTCATGATCTTTCAAAATATTTTGACTTACAGATTTATTTTTTTCACTTTCAATTTTAGATTTAATTTTATCTAAATCTATTTCTTTATCATAAATTAATTTTGGCTTAATTTTATAGCCTCCATTAGCNAATTGCGCTGTCATCAAGCATAATTGAAGTGGAGTAGTCTGAATGTAACCCTGTCCTATTCCAGTAATTACAGTTTCACCAAGGTACCAAGACTGTTCTAAAACTTGTTTTTTCCATTTCGTTGAGGGAACAATTCCTTTTTTTTCTTCTGAAAAAAAATCTTCTAAAACTTTTGAACCTAAACCATATCTTTTTGCAATTAGTGAAAGCTTATCTACACCTAAAAGTCTTGCGACTTCATAAAAATAAATATCACATGACTGTTTAATGGCATTTCTCATACTCATTAATCCATGACCATTTTTCTTCCAACAATGATATCTTTCGCCATACAATTCATATGGATGATCATGACCTTTACAGTTCACTTTAAACTTTGTGTCTATTATCCCATATTCTAGAGCAGCAAGTGCAACCAAGGGTTTTATAGTTGATCCAGGCGAATATAATCCAGCTAATGATTTATTTAGTAAAGGTCTTAACTTATTATTTTTAATTTCATTCCAATCTTTAGTGCTTATTCCATGCGTAAACTTATTTGGATCGTAGGTTGGGGACGATGCCATGGTAATTACTTCACCAGTGTATATATCCATTACACATATTGAACCTGCCTGATTTTTTAATAACTTTTGGGCCAATTGCTGAATTTCTAAGTCTATGGTCGTTCTTAAATTTTCACCTTGAGTTTCTTTATTATAACTAATTTCACTTATTTTTTTTCCTGATGCATTTACTTCATATCTTTTAGTCCCATGATTTCCTATAAGTTCAGTATCTTTTGAATTTTCAATACCAATTTTTCCAACTTTTAAACCTGGTACAAAGTTTTCCTCTATTTTTTTTTTATTTTGAATATCTTGGGTTGTTGCATCACCAACATAACCAACAACATGTACTAGATCATTGGAATAAGGATAATATCTTGAAGTAGATAAAACTGGCTTCGCTCCATCCAATTCATGCAAGTACAAATTTAATTTAGAAAATTCTTTCCATGATAAATTTTCAGAAATTATTAAAGTATCCCACGGCTTAGACTTTTCTTTCCTCTCATATATTTTTTTTATTTCATCCTCTTTAAGACTAATAATATTTTTAAGTTTAAAAATTGAATTATTAAAATTGGAAACTTCTTCAAGAGATAAATGAACTTGATAAACTCTTTGATTATCTGCAATAACATTATTAAAATAATCAGTTATTATTCCTCTTTGAGGTGGAGTTTTCCATTCTCTAATTCTATTTTTATCAGATAAAACTTCATATTTTTGCTTTTGAGAAATTTGAAGATTATATAATCTTGAAGTAACAATCCCAAGTAACCCAATTTTTGCAGCAACTAAAACAAAAAGTCTTCTACTTATAATTTTATTTTTATTTAAATTACCTATTTTTTTTATCATTCTCTTTAACTAGTACCATATTATCTATCCAAGCAAATATTTTGTAAAATATAGGGTAAATTAAAAATGTAATGAATAAACCCAATATTAAACTTTCATAGACAATTGGAATTTTAAATATTGTTACTAATATAATATAATTTACTGATCCTATAATTAAAATTGCTATGAAAAATGATATCCAATCATAAATTAAATTATATATGATCGATCTATTTCTTATAAATGCTCCAATCGCAGATAATAATAAATAATCTAGGGAGGATATTCCAATTGGCAAACTTTGAACTACATCATTTATAATACCTGCAAAAAAAATTAATCCATAACCTAGATACTCTGGTTTTTTTAAACTCCAGAAGAATACAATTATGTAGCTAAAGTTTATGATAAAATCATAATTTTTATAAATAATATTTATATTTAAACCTAAAATTACGACTAAAAATAAAATTAAAGTGGGTAAACTTGTAATTGTCTTAGAATAAATTCTGTTAGCAAATAAACTCACTTTTTAAAATAAACCTTAACAAATTTAATTTGATCAAAATCTGCAAAAAATTTTACAGATTTTTTGTTATTTATAATAGTTATTTTGCCTATGGGAATTCCAGAGGAAATTATCCCGTCAGCTCCTGAAGTATAAACAATATGACCCTCTTCGACTTGATTTTTTTCAGGCAGATATTCAATATCACCATTAAATTTACTTCCATTCCCTGAGACTATCGCGCTAATACCATTAGGTTCAATTATTACTGGTATCTTACTATTAAGATCATTTATTAATAAAACTCTCGAGGTTAAGTAATTAACTCCAACTACCTTACCTATAAAATATGATCCACTTCTCACAGCTGAGCCTATTTTAATATCATGTTTGAAACCTTTATTAATCAGAATTGATCGTAAATATGGACTTTTCTGATCTAGTAAAATGTGAGTTAAATGATAATTATCTGAAAAGAGGTTTTTTTCGTCAATAAGTGCATTAAGCCTTAAATTTTCCTCTTTTAAAAATTGATTTTCAAGTTTTAACTCTTCAATATTTAAATCAATAATTTTAAGTTGTTTATTTTCTTCGTGTATTTTTAAAAGATCACTAACACCATAATAAGCATTTTTTAACGATAAAAATGGTAACGATATAATATATGAAGTTTTAAAAACAGCATCTTTGGTTACTGACCTAAATTGATTAATAGGTCCTGTTTTAAAATATTCTAATGATAAAACAATTATGGACACTAGAATTAAAGTAAAAAGTGAAAATTTTTGTCTATTACCTTTATTTAAAAAAATTGAACGAGCAGATATAACCAAATCATCTCTGCCCATTTCTTTAGACATTTTGATTAATAATCAGATAAGACTGATGAAAAAGTTTCCTCTTGGTCTAAAGCTTTACCAGTTCCAATTGCAACACAAGATAAAGGATCATCAGCAACATTTACTGGAAGACCTGTTTCTTTGGAAAATCTTTTATCTATATTATTTAAAAGAGAACCACCACCAGTCAAGGTTAAGCCCATATCAACTAAATCAGCAGATAACTCTGGTGGAGTATTCTCTAAAGCTTTTTTTATTGCAGATACTATATCTTTTAATATTGGATTTAGTGCCTCGGCAGTATCTTCTTCTGAAATATTAACTTCTTTTGGAGTTCCAGATCTTAAATCTCTACCTTTAACTGCATATGTATTATTATTTGTTGGAATAGCTGTACCAATATCCTTTTTGATTTTTTCTGCAGTACTATCGCCAATCATTAAATTATACTCTTCTCTCATATATTCTTTTAAAGAGCTATCCATTGCGTCTCCTGCTACTCTTAATGACTCTGAATATACGACGCCTCCCAAAGATAAAACTGCAATTTCAGTTGTACCCCCACCTATGTCAACAACCATTGAACCTGTTGCTTCTGATATTGGTAGTCCAGCTCCTACTGCAGCAGCTATTGGTTCCTCAATTAAGTTAACTTTACGAGCTCCTGCTGCAAGGGCACTATCTTGAATTGCCTTTCTTTCAACTGGTGTTGAACCAGTTGGCACACAAATTAAAATTCTTGGATTAGCTAATGTTTTTTTGTGAACTTTTTTAATAAAATGTTTAATCATTTCCTCTGTAACAACAAAATCTGCAATAACACCGTCTCTCAAAGGTCTGATTGCTTGAATATTTCCTGGTGTTCTTCCAAGCATAGTCTTTGCTTCATCTCCAACAGCTAAAACCGATTTTTTTCCTTTATTGTCAACAACTGCAACTACTGATGGCTCATTGAGAACTACACCTTTGCCCTTTAACACCACAAGTGTGTTTGCTGTACCAAGATCTATAGCCATATCTTGACTCCATAATTTCTTTAAGTTAGTTAAAATTGCCATTTTTATATACCTTTCATCTTTTGATTTTCAAAATTTTGATTTTCTATATTTGTCCCTGGTGCTGTTTTATCTCTTTTTATAATCATTTTATTAAGTGAATTTATATAAGCGTTTGCAGATGCAACTAAAGTGTCAGTATCTGCAGCTTGTCCTACAGTTGTTTTTCCATTTTCTTCAATTTTAACACTTACTGTGGCTTGAGCATCTGTTCCCTCTGTAACAGCATGTACTTGNTAAAGTTGTAAATTCACATCATGTGGNTAAAGTTTTTTAATACATTTAAAAATTGCATCAACTGGTCCGTCACCTGTTTCAGATGCTTTTTTAACTTCACCAAAAACATCTAATGTCATTTCTGCTCTTTGAGGTTCTCCTGTACCAGCAAATACTTTCAAAGATTTCAAATTGATAGCACCTACTTTATTGTCTGTTATTAAACTATCATCTATTAAAGCGATTATATCTTCATCGTAAACATGTTTTTTTTTATCTGCTAAGATTTTAAATTTTGCAAATGCATTATCGACGACATCATCAGTAAGATCTGGATATCCTAAACTAGTTAATTTATCTTTAAATGCGTGTCTTCCTGAATGTTTGCCCATTACAAGAGATGTCTGTTTAACACCTACACTTTCCGGTGTCATAATTTCGTATGTTTGCCTATTTTTTAACATTCCATCTTGATGAATTCCTGCTTCATGAGCAAAAGCATTTTTTCCAACAATAGCTTTATTATATTGGACAGGAAAACCTGTGGCATTTGATACTATCTTGGATGCTTTGCTTAGAAGAGTAGTTTCAATTCCAGTTTCATATGGCATTAAATCAGGTCTTGTTTTCATGGCCATCACAACTTCTTCAAGAGCTGCATTTCCAGCTCTTTCTCCTAGACCATTTATAGTACATTCAATTTGTCTAGCTCCTGCTTGAACACCTGCCAAAGAATTGGCAACTGCCAAACCTAAATCGTTATGGCAATGAGTTGAAAGAATTGCTTTATCTATGTTTGGAACTTTATTTAAAAGAGTTTCAATAATTTTTGTAAATTCAGATGGTATAGTATAGCCAACAGTATCAGGAATATTAATGGTTCTAGCACCACATTTAATTGCTAGTTCGACTGTCTTACACATATAATCCATATCTGTTCTAGTCCCATCTTCGCAAGACCATTCCACATCATCAGTAAAGTTTCTTGCATAAGTTACATTTTGTTTTATTGCTTCATAAACTTCTTCTGGTGATTTATTAAGCTTATGCTTCATATGTAAAGGACTTGTGGAAATAAAAGTATGAATTCTAAATCTCGGAGCATGTTTAAGAGCCTCATAGCATCTATCAATGTCTTTTTTTGAATGTCTTGCTAAACCTGCAGGTATTGATTTTTTTAATATTTTACTGACTTCNGTTACAGCTTCAAAATCTCCNGGNGANGCAATNGGAAATCCNGCNTCAATAATATCTATTCCAAGTTCNTCAAATACTCTAGCTATTTGGATTTTNTCTTCNAAACTCATNGATGCNCCAGGAGACTGNTCTCCATCACGCATNGTAGTATCAAAAATGTATACTCTGTTATTATCAGTCATTTAATTAATTTAAGCNTNAGTATCATACATGCTCACGCTCAGATTGCAAAATAAAATGGCTATTTTAGNCCAAATAANACAATAATTTATCTACTTCTTATCGCTATCAACAAGTTTCTTTTTTGAAATCCAAGGCATCATAGCCCGAAGTTCAGCACCAACTTTTTCAACCGAGTGTTCTGCTAATTTGGCCCTAGTTGCAAGAAAATTTTTTTGACCATTTTTGCATTCATCCATCCATTCTTTTGTAAATTTACCAGATTGAATTTCTGCTAAAACTTCTTTCATTCTTTGCTTAGTTTCATCTTTTTTAATTATTCTTGGACCTGACTGATACTCACCATACTCTGCTGTATTTGAAATTGAATAATTCATATTAGCAATTCCACCTTCATATATTAAATCCACAATCAGTTTCACTTCGTGAACAGTTTCGAAATAAGCCATTTCTGGTTCATATCCAGCTTCAACTAAAGTTTCGTATCCATTTTTAATTAATTCAACAAGCCCACCACATAATACTGTTTGTTCTCCAAATAGATCNGTTTCTACTTCATCTTTAAATGTAGTTTCAATTATTCCAGACCTACCTCCACCAACAGCAGATGCATATGACATTGCCAAATCTCTTGCTTTACCAGAACCATCTTGGTGAACAGCAAATAAACAAGGNACNCCACCACCTTTTTCATATTCACTTCTTACTAAATGNCCAGGTCCCTTTGGNGCAACCATAAATACATCTAAATCTTTTCTAGCTTTTATAAGATCATAGTGAACATTTAAACCATGAGCGAAAGCAATTGATGTTCCTTCTTTTACACGTTGCTCTATATGGTTTTTATATATTGAAGCTTGTAATTCGTCTGGCGTTAAGATCATAACAACATCTGCCCATTCTGCAGCATCAGATAAATTCATAACTTTTAAACCTTTAGACTCAGCTTTTTCAATACTTGATGAACCTTCTCTTAAAGCTACCACAACTTCTTTAACACCACTATCTCTTAGATTAAGTGCATGCGCATGTCCTTGGCTTCCATAGCCAAAAATTGCTACTTTCTTATCTTTTATTAAATCTACATTAGTATCTTTTTCATAGAACATTTTCATAATTTCTCTCCTTTAATTTTTAATTTATTTAAATATTTCTGATCCTCTTGTCATAGCAACTGCGCCTGTTCTTGAAACACTCACTAAACCAAATTTTTTTAAATTTTTTGACATAGTATCTATTTCTCTTCTTAAAGCTGTAATTTGTATAACATTTGATTTATTTGTTTTATCTAATATTACTGGATTAAAATTTTTGCAAGCTTCAAAAGCTTTATTTAGTTTACCATTGTTTGCAACAAACTTGAATAATGCCATTTCTTTAAAAATAACATTTTTGTCTTCTCTTTTAAAATCTGCAACTTTATGAACTGGAACTAATTTTTTTAATTGAAGTTTAATCTGATCTACTACTTGTGGTGTACCAGTNGTTACAATTGTTATTCTTGAAATATTTTGCTTCTGATCAACTTCAGCTACTGCAAGAGACTCAATATTGTAGCCTCTTCCAGAAAATAANCCAACTACACGAGCTAAAACTCCAGCCTCATTATCTACCCATACAACTATNATATGAGTATCNGGCTTCTGTTTTTTTCCTGCAAAACTATATGCTGATTTTGAGTTAGCCATTAAACCAGTGTTCTACCCTTTCCAGTAATCTTTTTTTCTTTTTGATCTTTAGGACCAAGCAACATTTGATTATGAGGTTTTCCAGAAGGTATCATTGGAAAACAGTTTTCTTGTTTATCTACAAGGCAATCAAATATTACTGGTCGATCTGTATTTAACATTTCAATAATCTTATCATCTAATTCTTCAGGTGTTTTTGCTCTTATGCCTACACAACCATAAGCTTCTGCCATTTTAACAAAATCTGGTAATGCAGCTGTGTAACTTTCTGAATAATTTTTATCATGTAGTAATTCCTGCCATTGTCTTACCATTCCCATGTATTCATTATTTAAAATAAATATTTTTATGGGTAAATTATATTGCACTGCAGTAGACATTTCTTGCATGGTCATTAAAACAGAGGCTTCTCCAGCAATATCAATAACTAATTTTTTAGGATGTGCAATCTGAACTCCAACAGCTGCTGGCAATCCATATCCCATCGTACCAAGACCCCCTGAGGTCATCCATCTATTTGGTTTATTAAACTTGTAGTGTTGAGCAGCCCACATTTGATGTTGGCCTACTTCAGTTGTGATATATGTGTCTTTATCTTTTGTTAGCTCGTATAATCTTTCAATTGCATACTGTGGTTTTATTGTCTCTTCACTACCAATGTAGTCTAATGATCTTTTAGATCTCCATTTCTGAATTTGTTCCCACCAATTAGATATTTGATGTTTATTTGATTTAGAAAAATTATTTTTAGATTTTTTAAAAGTTTTAAGTGTTGATGTTAAAACTGACTTAATATCTCCCACAATTGCTAAATCTACTTTTACATTCTTATTTATTGATGATGGATCTATATCAATATGAACTTTTTTAGATTTAGGAGAGAACTCGTCAATTTTACCAGTAATTCTATCATCAAACCTCGCACCTACATTTATCATTAGGTCACATGAATACATGGCGTTGTTTGCTTCGTAGGTTCCATGCATACCTAGCATTCCTAAAAATTGATTATCGTCAGCAGGGAAACAACCCAGTCCCTGCAAAGTTGAAGTTATTGGAAAACCTGTTGTATACACAAGTTCTCTTAAAAGCTCACTAGCTTTTGTTCCTGAATTTATTACTCCACCTCCAGTATAAAAAATTGGTTTTTTTGCTTTGCTAATTAAATTAATTAATTCATCAATATTTTTTTGTGAATAGTTATCATGAGATTTTCCATTTAATTTTTTATTCTTTTTATAATTTATGTATTTAGATTTTTGAAATTGAATATCTTTAGGTATATCAACTAAAACTGGTCCTGGTCTACCTGTTGTTGCTACTTCAAAAGCTTTATGCATTATTTCAGCTAAGTCATTAACATCTTTGACTAACCAGTTATGTTTAGTACAAGGTCTAGTAATTCCAGTTGTGTCACATTCTTGAAATGCGTCGGTACCAATTAAATGTGTTGGAACTTGTCCTGTGATGCAAACTAACGGCACAGAGTCCATGTAAGCGTCTGTTAAGGCAGTAACAGCATTGGTAGCTCCAGGACCAGAAGTAACTAATAATACACCTGGTTTTCCAGTTGACCTTGCATAGCCTTCAGCAGCATGTCCTGCGCCCTGTTCATGTCTTACTAAAATATGTTTTATTGAATTAAAATTTTTTAATTCATCATATATTGGAAGGACTGCTCCTCCCGGATAACCAAATATGTGACTAACATTTTGATCTTCCAAACATTTAAATACTATCTCAGCTCCTGAATATAATTTTGGCATTCAGTCAATCTAGCTGAAGTTGTACTCATTGGTCAAGTTATTGTGAGGATTATTTATAATTTTTTTATAAATTTTGAAAGAGCCTCGGCATCAAATTTTTGCCAATCACTCATTTGACCTCTAGCCCAAGTTCTCTGTCTTTTAGCGTATTGTCTGGTTTTTATAACAATATTTAGTTTTAAATCCTGCATAGAGGTTTTTTTATCAATAAATTCTTTAATCTCTCTTATTCCTATAACTTTGAAGATGTTGCTATCACTCTTCAAATTAAGCTTTAAAAAATCCTTAACTTCTTGAATAGCTCCATCTTTCATCATCTGGTCAACTCTTTTGGAAATTTTATTAATTAATTTATCTTTAGGATAATCAACATAAATTTTTATAAATTGATCTTTTTTGAAAGATGGTTTTGTTTTTGTATACCAATCAAAGACTGATTTCTTTGTAAACGACATAACTTCATAAGCTCTAATTGATCTTTGAGCATCAGTGGGGTCAATCTTATTTTTTACTAATGGATCAATCTTTAAGAGTTTTAAATAAAATTTTTTTTGACCTAATTTATTTTGTATTCTTCTAATTTTATCACGAACATAGATTGGTATTTTTGGAATTTTAACCAATCCATCAGTCAGGGCTTTAAAATAAAGACCAGTACCACCAACTAAAACTGGTATTTTATTTTTGTCTCTTATTTTTTTTATATTTTTCTTTGCTAATTTTAACCACTCACCAGACGAAAATTCTTTTTTAACACTTCTAAAACCATATAAATGGTGATCTATTTTATTTAAATCAGTTTTTGAAGGTCTGGCAGTTAGTATATTTAATTCTTTATATACCTGCATGCTATCTGCATTAATAATTTCTCCATTTAACTTTTTAGCAATTTTCAATGCAGCTTTAGACTTGCCTGATGCAGTTGGACCTGAGATTAATATTATTTTGGACTTTAGGTCCATGTTATTATTTTAATTTAACACCAATATATGTTCTTTGATTTTGGTTATTATAAATTGCAATTAGCAAGTTATTTTCATCACTTCTTAACTTTAATTTTACCACATTATCAAGATCACCTATTGTGTTAATTTTTTTTCTATTTGCTTCAACAATAACATTGTTAACTTGTAAATAGTTTATAGGGCTATCGTTATCTATTTTTGTAATTACTACTCCACTTGTTCCTTTCGGAAGATTTCTTGCCTCAATATCATTTTTACTTAATAAACGAACATCTATTTTCAATCCTTCAATTCTCTTTACTTTTGGTTTTTCAATAGTTGGTTTTTGTGCTTTAAAATCTTCTGAAGTTTCTAATCTTCCAAGAATTATTTCTTTTTTAATTTCTCGTTTATTTCTCCAAATTTTAACAATTACTTTTTTCCCAACATCTGTTTCAGCAACTATTTTAGGTAGTTCCTTCATTACATTAATAGGTTTTCCATCAAACTCTAAAATTATATCTCCAGGTTTTATTCCTCCTTTGTCGGATGGACTGTTGTCTGCAACACTGGCAACTAAAGCGCCTCTGGGTTTATCTAGTTTTTCTGCATCTGCTATTCCTTGATCTACAACTTGTATCCTAACTCCTAGCCATCCTCTTTTTGTTTCTCCAAATTTAATTAATTGCTCAATTACTTTTTGAGCACTATTTGATGGAATTGCAAAACCAATTCCAATTGAGCCAGATTGGCCAAGTATAGCTGTATTAATTCCAATAACATCTCCGTTCATATTAAATANCGGTCCACCTGAATTTCCTTGGTTTATTGAAGCATCAGTTTGTATGTAGTCCTCATATCTTGATAATCCTATACTTCTATTTCTGGCAGAGATTATTCCTGCTGTTACTGTGCCTCCAAGACCAAATGGATTACCTATTGCAATAACCCAATCTCCAATTCTAGCTTTATCTGAGTTGCCAAATTTCACTGGNTTAAATTTTTCGTCAGANTNTATTTTTAATACTGCAATATCCATACCTGCATCAGCACCAAGAACCTCAGCTTTATAATCTTGATCTCCGTTTACTCTGACAAATATATCTGATGCTCCTTGAATAACATGATTATTTGTTATTACAATTCCATCTTCATTAATTATAAAACCTGATCCTAATGCACTTGTTTGTCTTTGTTGAGGAGAACCAAACATATCTTCGAATGGTGAACCTGGTGGAAATTCAAATGGCAAAGGATTTGATCTAGTCGTAACAGTAGTGGTAGTTGAAATATTTACAACTGATGGCATTAATCGTTCTGCTAAATCTGCAAATGATGATGGAATTTCCTGAGCTTTGGAAATTGAAAAATAACTTATTGAAACTATTAATATTGATAAAATTTTGTACATATTTTTCATGACTTTAAATACCAAATAATTATAAATCCTATAATTGCAAATACCAATCCACCTGCTCTCAATTGTTTATCAGCTACAGCATCAAGTTTTTTTAACATATTTTTCATTTTTGATGGAAATAAGGCATATAAAACACCTTCGATAAATAAGAAAAGACCAAATGCTATGATCAATTCTTTCATGTTAACTAAAATTGTTATTTTTCTTTATTTCCAAAAAACTTAAAAAATTCACTATCAGGAGATAATATCATTGATGTTTCTCCGCCAATCAATGCATTTTGGTAGGCTTGCATTGCTCTGTAAAAACCAAAAAATTCAGGGTCTTGTCCAAATGCATCAGCAAAAATTTTATTTTTTTGACCATCACCTTCCCCTTTCATAATTTCTGATTTTTTTTGAGCGTCAGCTAGAATAACTGTAACTTCCTTATCTGCTGTTGATGTTATGGTAACTGCCATCTCAGCACCTTTTGCTCTAAACTCTTTAGCTTCTCTCTCCCTTTCAGTTTGCATTCTTCTAAAGATTGCATCACTATTTGCTTGAGGTAAATCAGCTCTTTTAATTCTCACGTCAACTATCTTAATACCAAAGTTTTCAGCTTCATTGTTAACACCTTGTTGAATTAAAGCCATTTGCTTAGATCTATCTTCAGATAACAATGTTTGTAATCTTTGTTGACCTAATACATTTCTTATTCTCGAATTAATAATCGTTGCTAATCTCGATCTCGCAACTCTTTCGTTTCCTACAGAAATATAAAATTTTAATGGATCAATTATTTGAAATCGTGCAAATGCATCAACTATTAGACGTTTTTGATCAGATGCAATTACCTCTTCAGGTGGAGTATCTAAATTTAAAACTCTTTTATCTAAAAACACTACGTTTTGAATAAAAGGTATCTTAAAGTTTAAACCTGGCTTTAAAATGATTCTTTTTGGATCACCAAATTGTAGAACTATAGCTTGGTTTATTTCTTTAACTATAAATATTGAAAAGAATAAAGTTGCTCCTATTAAAATGATTATCGGTAATATAAATTTTCCAGCTTTCATTAGTTTGTCCCTGATTTTAACTCTTGTAAAGGAAGATATGGAACAACTCCAGATCCTGAGTCTTTATCAATTATAATTTTATTAATATCAGCAAGAACCTGCTCCATTGTCTCCAAATACATTCTTTCCTGCGTAACTTCTTTTGCTTTAGCGTACTCAGTGTAAATTGATAAAAATCTACTAGCTTCACCTTCCGCCTTTGCAACAACTTCTTTTTTATAAGCTTCAGCAGCTTGTAAAATTTTTGCAGCTTCTCCTCGAGCTCTTGGAATTACATCATTAGCATAAGCCTCTGCTTCGTTTTTCGATCTTTCCATATCAGCTCTTGCAGCTTGTACATCTCTAAATGCATCTATTACTTGATCTGGTGGGTCTGCTTTTTGCGTTTGTACTTGTGTAATTTGTACTCCACTCTCATATTCATCAAGTATACCCTGAATAATGTCTTGGGTATCTCTCTCAATTACCGCTCTTCCTTCTGTCAAAATTGGTTGAATATTTGATCTCGCAATTACTTCTCTCATTGCAGTTTCTGCTGCAGCTTTAACTGTACCCTCTGGGTCTTGAATTTTAAAAAGAAAATTACCAGCATCTTTTATTACCCAAAATACTGAAAAATCTATGTTAACAATATTTTCATCACCAGTTAACATTAAGCTTTCTTCTGGAACATCCGCAACACCACCACCTTGACCAAATCCACTATCTCTTTCTGATCTAAAACCGATGTCCATTCTGTTTACTTTTGTAACTTTTGGAGTTAACACGCTTTCTATTGGGAATGGAAAATGATAATTTAATCCTGGTTGAGTGGTATTTACAAACTTTCCAAATCTTAAGACCACGCCCTGTTCATCAGGTAAAACTCTATACAAACCACTTAATGCCCAAATTACAACTAAGATGATCAAGCCAAGTATAATTGGTTTTTTGCCACCCGTACCACTTCCAGTAAATTTATTTATAGTGTCCTGTAATTTTTTTATTGCCTCATCTAAATTAGGGGGTGTTGGACCTCTTCTGAAACCTCCACCATTTCCACTACCTCCTCCACCTGGAGGGCTGCCCCATGGGCTTTGATTTTTGTAAATCGTCATTATGTCATTCTATATAGTGTCTTTGTGAGCAAAAACAAGGTAAGTGTATTTTTATGAATGATAAAAAAGTAGGTCTAAGTGACACAATGAAGGCAAAAACAGAGCCAAAAACCTTCAAAAGAAACCCAATTCCAGGAACTAAATTTACAATTGCAATATCTAGTGCAAAAGGCGGAGTTGGAAAATCTACTTTTGCTACAAATTTAGCTCTAGCGTTAAAAAAAGTTGGATGCAAAGTTGGAATTTTAGACGCAGATATTTATGGCCCATCTTTGCCAAAACTATTCTCTATTAATGAAAAGCCAGATAGCGATGGTCAAACTTTAAAGCCAATTATAAAGTATGATATTCAATGTATGTCTATTGGTTTTCTAACAGATGAGCAAACACCCATGATCTGGAGAGGGCCAATGGTAACAAGTGCTATAAAAACCTTCACTCAAAAAGTTGGTTGGAAAAATTTGGATTTTATAATTGTTGATATGCCCCCAGGTACTGGAGACACTCAACTGACATTTGCACAAGAAATTAGTGTAGATGGTGCGATTATAGTATCAACTCCTCAGGAGATAGCTCTCCAAGATGTAAAAAGAGGAATTAGAATGTTTGAAAAATTAAGGGTAAATATAATTGGATTAATTGATAATATGAGTCACTTCATCGGAGATGATGGGAAAAAATATCCTATTTTTGGTGAGAATGGTGTTGAGAGAACCGCAAAAGAATTTGAGAAGAAATTTTTGGGACAAATACCAATAAACTCTGATGTTGGGAAATATGGTGATATGGGAATTCCTATTGTTGAGAAAGATCCAGATCATGAAATTACAAAAATTTATCTAAAATTTGCTGAGGAAATTAAACAATCTTATCTTTAATCTTAAAAGCTTCCATAAGTTCATTCCACTCTCTTTTTGAAAGTCCAGATTGATCTAAATTTATTTCCTCCCCTTTTAATAGTTTTTGAATAATAACTTTTCCTTTAGCAGAGACTTCTGTACCACCTACTCTATAATCCATGAATGCATCGTATGTAATAGGAACCCATTTTTTTAATGTATCCAACATTATATCTGCATAAACTCTAATTTCATATTGAGCATGATGGTCAGCGCGTAATCTTAAAAAATTCATTAAGTTTAAAAGATCAGTTTTCCAATACCACTGGGTATACGTATTCAAAGTTAGGTTCATTCTCGCTAACTCTCTAGCTAATCCTTTTTTATTTTCGTCAATTGTAGACCCATCAAATTTCTGATTAAGCATAGTTTCATAATTATCATATGTTCTTTCAGCATCATTTTTTAAAAGTTCTAAAACTTCCTTTGCCTGATCTCCCTCAATCACATCACCTCTACCTTGTCTGTTTGCAATTGATTGAGCTGCTAAATTTTGTGGATGGGGTAAATAAAATTCTTTATCTAAAATTGAATATCTTGCCGAGTATTCGTTGACGTTTGCTGTACGATGTCTAATCCATTGTCTTGCGATAAATATTGGTAATTTTACATGGTATTTAATTTCGCACATTTCGAAAGGAGTGCTATGCCAGTGACGCATTAGATATTTTATTAGACCGCTATCTGTTGAAACTTGTTTAGTTCCTTTACCATAAGAGACTCTCGCAGACTGAACAATCGAACTATCATCACCCATATAATCAATAACTCTTATAAAGCCGTGATCTAAAGCTGGCATCGCTTCATACAATACTTTTTCTAGTTCAGGAGCAGTAACTCTTTTAGTGACATTCTCCTGGGATTGTTGATCTTTTATGTCGTTTATTTGTTCTTTTGTAAGTTTCATGAATAAATTATTGAATCTCTTGTATTTGGTTTTATATTAATAGTGTTGGTTTTCCAACTATGACGATAAACGAATTTCGTAATAACCATTACGGACGTGGGGGCAGTAC
>FUFK010042861.1_pt1 | contig 30281 bp, 30 predicted proteins | sample 1021851 | NCBI WGS metagenome assembly FUFK01 (sample SAMEA51879418, study PRJEB19060) | metagenome | reverse complement strand
CCCCGTATGGATCGAATAGAACCGCTACTTGATTTTTCATTTAACCTCTGGGTAACACCGTTCATTAATTTTTTAACAAACGGAACTCTTGCATGGTATTGACCAATTAATTCTCTGGCTTCGTCCAAGGAGACATCTAACTGTTCCGATAATTTATTGACGCCCATGCCATACATCATGCCCAAGTTAATCGTTTTTGCTTTCTTTCTGGGTATGTTAGCCATCTCAGCTACCATCGTGTGAAAGTCCATATCGGGGTTTTCGTTATAAGCCGTGACAAACTCCTCAATCGCGGGCAACGGGCTACCTTTCGCCTTTCCATACACATGAGCATAATGAACCAAGAGCCGTGGTTCTTGTTGCGAGAAATCTATGGCCGCCCAACTTTCGTCTTTTTCAGGTAGGAATAAACTACGTATCATGGGTCCGATTTCTGGATCTCTAGCGGGGATCTGCTGTAAATTAGGATTATTCATGGAGATACGTCCTGAAACAGTCCCCCCACTGTCAGAACGTATCTGATTAATATGACTATGGATTCTGCTATCTTTATGGCAGTGCTTCATAATCGTATTAATAAAAGTCCCATTGGCCTTGTTGATGTTTCGTGATTCAACAATCAGCTTGGGTAATTCGTGTGGATGCTCTGATAAAAACGATTTGGTAAAAGACGGTGCGCCTTTCTCTGTCTTTGGGTATTGGATACTAAGCGCATCAAAAGCCTTGGCTAACGATTGGGCTGCCCATATTTCTACATCGTGACCAACCATTTTTTTTATCTGCTGAGATAGTATGACTTCTTTTTTTAATAAAGCATCTTTAGTTCTTTCCAATCTATTCTGATCGACACGCACACCGCGCCATGTCATATCAATAAGACAGGGCAGTAATTCTAGTTCGAGATTTACAATTTGCCAAAGGTCTTGCTTGTTGAGTTCAAAATTAAAAAAGTTCCAGAGTTCCAAGGTTAGTTCGGCATCTGCTTCTGCATACGGTCCCACATACATGGCGGGTAGCTTCCACATTTCAGCTTTGGGATCGACACCAAAATCTCTTGCAGCTTCTACTAATCCTTTTTCTGATTTGGTTTTATTAAGATAATCAAAAGCAAGCGCATTGAGTGAATAGCTAAAACGGTTTTCNTCTAATAAAGANGCNATTAGCATNGTGTCTATAAGTCGTCCGTTTAATTTAAANCCCATCTGACGTATCCAACCTGCATCATATTGGGCATTGTGCATGATTTTATCCGCAGGACTCTCAAAAACTTTCTTGAGCCAATTGTTTACAATACGCTCGTCAAGATTACCCCCGCCCAAGTGCCTGATAGGNACATAGCCTTTCCAAAAATCCGTTGCGATNGCATATCCAACAATNTGACCATTTCCAACTGCCCATCCAGGACCNTANGTTTTAATNTCTGGNTCTTTGGTTTCTACATCTATAGCTATTGTTTTAGCTTCGGATAAGTCAGGTAATTCTTGTGGGGGTAGCCACTCACTTTTTTGGGTGAGTAAATTTAATTGTAAAGACATTACTTCTCTCCACCTAATGCGCCATAGCCACAGATATCAATCCATGAATCTTCGTGGTCAGGCGTCTCGACTAATCTTGCTAACTTCAAAGCAATCATACATTGGTATACTTGCGGTACTGTAATGTCCTTTTGTAAGATGACCGACCATAGTTTTGCAATGCGCTCATGGTTTTCATACGCGCTACCATAGTCTTTGGCCCGTGGTCCGTTTACCAGACTCTCTGCTTTCTTTAATATTTCTGCTCGTTTCATGTCATTTCCAATAATTGTTTTTCTAATTCTTTTATTTTATTGAGGATCTTATATTGTTTATTAACTCTCTGTCCTGTTCTAGTGTTTATACCACTTCTTTTATCTTTAACAGACGATTTACGTACTCTTAAATTATAGGGAATATATTCAGGATTTAACATACTTGTTAACTTTTCTACTAAGTATCTTCCTGTAGATGTTAGATACAAAACATTTTTTCTTGATCCAAGGGGATGACGCTCAATTCTAATTAAATTTAAACCACCATACTTTCTTCTTGGTCTTGTTGTTAGCTTTTGTCCCTCTGATAAAGCAGCTACGTTTCTACTGACACTAGCGCCTGTCATATTTAAAATACTAGCAAGCTCTGTATTACCCATCAGGTCATCAAAATTTTCAGTTTCATAAAATTTTTCTTCTGCACTTGCAACTAAAAGCAGAGTTAAGATAGCTTGCAACTGTAATTCNGTATCAATNGCTCTAATTTCTTGAAATATATTCTCTAATTTTTGTAATTCTTCTTTCATAATGTATCCTTTTTAAATTGTTGAGTGTACTAAAGGGGGCCTTTTTAAATGTTTCTGTTCTCTATAAGGCAACTTTAGAAACCAAAATCGTTGTTTTTTCTTTTATAATCAATAAGTTAACTATAAATCGTAGCTCCTTGTTACATCCTCTGACTCCACAATGTACAAATTCTCTTTGGTTCTCGTGACAGCAACGTAAAATAACCTATGCAAATCATCTGGATTTATATTCATTTCTGCATCCGCAGCAGGGGATAAGTCCGTAAAAATCACTACATTATCAGCTTCACCACCTTTAGAGCCGTGTATGGTAGAAACCGTGATCCGTGGTTCCTTGTTAAACTTCTCCCCTCTTCTTAACATGGCTACGATGTAAGCCCTGTCTATCTCAGGTAGTTTATCCATAGCGTCGTGCCATATCATCTGNTCCGTTGCCAATAACCCATGATTACTCTGTAAATCTTCTAANGTTACAAAATCAGTGTCATCTAAGCCTGATAATTTTTTAAACCCACGGGTAATTCTGTTTTTTACAGACATNAAGCTATAAATCTTTCGGGCTATCTCACCTGATATNTGATGGCCTTTTCTTAGTTGCTCCCAACCATTGACGGCCTGTACAATTTTTTCAGGTACACTTTTGACCCCTCTGTAATTAAATANATAACCAAAACTTTTCAGGTCNTGAGCCACGGGCTGTANGTGATAGCCCGCCTGAGCTANTATCAACCAAGTCCCCTCGTCCATATTTAANTCTGAGATGGTCGTAATCCTTACTANNTTACCCATTCTATCGCTTGCCTTATATCTCTTTGGAAAGCGACCACTGATGCGTCGGCTAACTTTATAAGCCAGAAACCAAGCTACTTTCGGGACACGGTAGGATTGAGACAGGGTTTCAGAAGAGCCCTCAAGATTAATAAAATGATCGACGTCTGCCCCTGCCCAACGGTAGATCGCTTGATCGTCGTCACCTGCACAATACATTTTTTTAGATCTTTGATCTAATATGTGGGCAATGTCCCACTGCAAAGGGGATAAATCCTGTGCTTCATCTAAGAAAGTCAAAGCAAAATTAGGACAATATTTGTCCCCCTGCTTGATAAACAACTCTAGCATATCGGTNAAGTCATATAAATTAAAACGCTTTTTGTAATCAACCAAGGCATTATTGACATAGTTGATAGTATTCCAATCTTCTTCTAAATGAGATTGGTTATAAGCTTCTCTGAGGTTTTGCTTTTTAAGACGGGCTAAATTTATCAAACCCAAGATAGGATGGCTTGATTTAGATAACTCTAATACATTGTCGTCATAGCCTACCATATTTTTAGCCGTAACGCTTACACCCATAATATCGCTTAGTTCTCTATAGTTTTCTTCCTGCATAATCTGGTCTTTTGATATGTCGGTCATACTCAAAGCCAAACTATGTATGGTTCGAAAAAATATTAAGTCTTTATCAGGATCTAAATGAAACTTTTCGGAGGCTCTTATTTTGGCTTCCGTAGCTGCTTTCTTTGTAAAAGCAAGAAAAGCTATTTCATTCGGTGAAGTCCCTGATTCTAAAGCAGATGCGACCATATTTAAAAGTGTCGTAGTCTTCCCTGTCCCTGGGGGTCCAAAGATTCTGAACATCGTAACCTCTCTCGTCTAACAATTTATATAAAAAACAAACAGCCGTAGGACCAATACCAGGTATCTTAACTAGCTTTTCAATGTCGTATTTCTTTATAAATANAACTATCGGTGTTTCTAATTCTTTATACCTTTTTAAAGTATGATACAGCTTTGTGTTCAAGGGAAGATCACCCATGAGTTCTACCCTGTCAGGCACTTCATAATACTTTCTTTGTAACTGAACTACCTGTCTTACTCTTTCTTTAGTAATGCCGTATTTTTTACCAATCGCCTGTAGTGTTCGCTTTTCTACAACCCTTTGTATGTAAATATCCTTGTTACGATCTTTTTTTTCTTTTGATTTTCCAAATTTATAAATAGTAACCATTAGAAAGGAACCTCCTCTTGATGAAAGTCAGGGGCACTTATATCGACGTCTGCAACGTCAAAAGAAGGTATGGACCAAACCCTTACTGACCTGTTCTTAATTTTTAACACAATGCTCTCCCCATTTATATCTCGTAGCCTTTGGGCTATCTTATGTGATTTAAATTCAAAGAATTTATTTTTCTTCAGAAAGTTTTCAAAATCTTTAAGTCTAAAGTATGTAATGTTTTTATCTTCATCTGTCCAAGGCTTCTTTAGTAGGATCTCNTCCTTATCTTGGGCTTGCTGTAAATGACGACAGAACTCTTCTAAGTAATCGTAAAACTGTCCCTTGGTGCTTGCATCCTGAGATACTTCTATAATCGCACTTTCATTCTGTCTCATCTCGGTTAGCAAAGCAGATATTCTATTCTCCCAATTTATTCTGGANAAAGACCGTGGCATAAAATTTAACTGCTCCATGCAAGTCTTTTGAAATAAAGCTTGGCTTTGCAAAGCATCCGTATCTAATTCCAAAGGCTCCCCATTGACGTCCATAAACCACACAGGAGGCGTCGAATTGTATTTTCTAAGGTTTGCTATAGAAGCGCCCTGAACCGCAGCTCCTACGCCAAATTTACGGGTCTGACACAACTCTTTGTTACAATGGGCATTGATAGGGGCATCTGTACATTTGTAAGCGTAATCTTTACGCTCTAACTGCTTGGCTACTATGTTTACCTCATTCAATGGTAAAGGCGGATGTAAATACTTCATATTATAATTTAATATCTCTGACTCCCAACTGTCAGGATACGCTTTACGTAGGTAAACCCCAAGATTAAAAAGACCGTTATTGCGTCCACCCTCTGATATTTTATCTGCACACAGGATCTGTAGGCAGGGAGGGCCATCTTGTAAAAAATTCTTTTTACCGTTTTCTAAAATCTGTAATTTAATAATTTCTTCTGGCGTTTGCACATATTGATCGTACAAACTAAAAAACTCTTTCAAAGTTGCAGAAGTGCCGTCATCCTTAAAAGCATATCTCAAACCATTTTCTGCATCAAAGTATGGTAGGTTTAAAAAATTACCAACGTCACCTCTATCTAAATGTAATTTTATTTGTTTTGGAAAGATCTCGCTCTCTCCATAGCCCAATGCAGAAGATAAATGTTGTAAGGTTTTCTGCATCTCTTTGGCTTCTATCCAATCTTTTGAAAAGATAAAACAGTGAGCGCCACCTGATTTGGAGCGACACACCACCAAAGGTAATTTAAGTTTTCTAATCTTACCCATAAGGTTTTTGTGATCCAATGGATATTGNTCTATATCTATGCAGCCCCATTTACATTTGTTCTCAGAGTTNATGGGTATAATACCAACACCTGAACCCTTNCCTGACAAATGACCTTGCCATAGAGCCGTGGTCCGTGTTTCGCGTACTAGGGCAGCTTTACCTGTATTTTTACCGTTGGATTGTTGTTTTTCGATCTTGAAGGTTCCGTAAGCTTCCTCCAAGCCGTCAAATATAGAAGCAAATTTTTCTACTGACATTATGCACCTAAAAAATGCGTGACGGCCTAGACCGCCACGCTTGCCTGATTAAAATGGTGGGTTTTCGCCACTGTCGTCCTGTTGATGTTTTACAACCACATCTCCCTTGTTTATGCTCTCTGCAAAAACTTTAGCTTGATTGTAAACATTCATATCACTGACAGGTCCTTTTCTCGACACCTCCCAACCGTGCCAAGAACCTTTACTGTTTTCTTCAAGAACAGTTTTCAAATGATAAATGTGGGACCACTTGGGCGGTACAAACGGACCATTTTTACCCTGCATGGTGATGGATTGCATCATAGAGTTCCACTTTCTTGATTTTTTTAACTGTGTGGATTTCATAGCAATCAAAGCGGTTTCGATGGAGTCATCAGAATTTAACACCAAAACAAAATGCTGATGAGTTTCTTCTATGTACTCACCATTGCCATCGACAACGTATTCTTTATTGTCTTCAGCAGATCGTTCTGTTTTTGGTCTTGTCTCCTCTGGAGTATAAATAGCAATAGGTGCATTGCTACCTGTTCCCCTTGGCGACCATTGGATAAATCTACGTTGGTAAGCACAAGGTACAACTTGTATACCGTCCTTGCCTTTATAGATACCACCTGTAACCGTGTTATANATATCGCCTTTTCTTGCGCTTTCATCACGGTCTAATACTTCATCGTTACCAGAAAGAACTTTAAGAAACGGTAGAGCGAGATCATCTTGTGTGATGTTCTCCATACCGCCCCCTGCATCTCCCTCCAATACAGATAAGTCTAGTGCTAATGCACTATTCTTCTTTTCAGCTACTTCTTTTGATTGTGCCATTCTATTTACTCCTTTTAATAACGGCTCTTTGCCCAATGTAGGCTCCAAAAAGTTCCATAGGAAAATCTTCCCCTGCTTCGACTCGTTCTTTAATCCAAGCCCTGAGTTTCTGCGGATGGACTTCTTCTTTTTGATCGGTGACATAACCTTGGCCTTGTGCCATACGTACAAAGCGGTGGGCTTCGTCATCCTCACCCTGACCAAATTGGCAGGATATCTTGTTCTTAACAATGTCTCCATATCCGTTCTCCCTCAACCATTCAAAAGCTTTTTGACGGTTTTCAACCAAAATACTACCACCATAAGTTTGCTTGACATTTACTTCAGAACCATCGTCTAAAGTAAACTTGGACATACCTATTTCAGATAATATGGAGGGGAGATCTTCATCAGTCATTTTAAGAAGGGATTTCTTTTCGTCCTTGAGTTTTTTCTCAAGGTCTGCAATCAAATCTTCTTTTGACTTTATAGCCTTAGCTACACTGGCAACACTTGTTAATTTATTTTGATCTACACTTTCGACAGAGGATACCGTTTTTTCAAAGTCGTCTTCCATCATATCTAGTATATCGTTCAACGTGTTTCTCCTTTTCTTGTCCGTGGTTAGAGTTACTTTCGTAACTTGACAAATACCTATATAGTCCTATAATAAATATTAGTCAAGGAGTTTTATGAAAAAAATGAATTATAAATTTAAAACAAAACCTTTTGCTCATCAAAAGAAAGCTTTGGAGGATTCCTATGATAAGGAATTTTACGCTTTATTTATGGAGATGGGAACAGGTAAAACAAAAGTTGCCTTGGATACAATGGCTTTGTTGTTTGAAGAAAATAAAATAAAAGCATCCTTAATTATTGCACCCAAAGGGGTTTATGACAATTGGTATCAAGGTGAAATACCAAAACATTTACCTGATCGTATTAATAAACAGATTGTTAAATGGATGCCAAACAATTCAAAAAGGTATCAAAAAGAACTTGGTGATTTTGTTTTAAACAAAAGTGATGANTTNAAGATTTTTGTAATGAATGTAGAAGCTTTGTCTACNCATAGNGGNGAACACGTAGCTAAAGTATTNTTGGACAAAAACCCTGAGAATATTGTGATNGTAGATGAAAGCACAACNATNAAAAATAGAAANGCTGCCCGTACCAAAACAATTATGAAACTTGCTGACCGCAGTAGGTATAGACGCATATTGACGGGCTCCCCTGTTACGAAGTCTCCTATGGATTTGTTTTCGCAATGTGCCTTTTTATCTTTNAGGGTATTACAATTTTCAAGCTATTATGCTTTTCAAGGACGCTATGCCAACATACAGCAACGCACGATGGGTCACAGAAGCTTTCAACAGATCGTGGGCTACAGGCGGTTAGACGAACTAAACGAAAAGCTTGATCGGTTTAGNAACCGTGTTTTAAAAGAAGATTGCCTAGACTTACCAGAAAAAATATATATGAAGCGCCATGTGCCGTTAACCGCAGAGCANGATCGGGTATANGTGCAGATGAAAAAACTAGCCNTAGCTCAACTNGACAATGGAGAGTTATCNACAACCGCTAGTGTACTAACCCAGATTATGNGATTACAACAGATATGCTGTGGTTTTATTCAGCCTGACGATAGTGACATACAAGAGGTATCGTGTAATAGGATTAGAGAACTTATGGACATTGTGGAAGANACACAAGGTAAGATTATTATATGGGCTACCTTTACACACAATATCAGACAGATCGTAACCGAGCTTGTAAAAGTTTACGGGGGTGATTCTGTAGCNTCTTATTATGGTGAAACACCACAGGACGACAGGCAAGCAATAGTCGATAGCTTTCAGGACAAAGATAGNCCTTTACGCTTTTTTGTTGGTCAGCCAAGAACAGGGGGCTATGGTATTACCTTACACGAAGCAAGCACGGTTATTTACTTTAGTAATTCCTACGATCTTCAAATACGTGTCCAGAGTGAGGACAGAGCGCATCGTATTGGTCAAAAGAAATCGGTGACGTATATAGATTTGGTATCCCCTAAAACCATTGATGAGAAAATAATAAGTGCTTTGAAAGATAAAAGTAATATAGCTAGTCAGGTTTTAGGTGAGGAGTTTAGNNAATGGCTAACCTAAGCTACCTATACCTCTAATTAAATCAGCATCTTCTGGAAACAAGGCTGCAAATCTTGATCTATCTACAGGTCCTTGGGCCACGTTTTGTGGAGGAGGGGCAGGGGTAGAAGCAGGAACGGGTGCAGGGACTGGGGCAGGAACGGGAACGGGTCTTTCAAGAGGGGTTGGTAAATATTGATTAGAAGGCGGTATGCTTTGTTCTTGTTGAACCTCTGGTTCTGGCAAATCCTCTTCTATTACATCACCCACTAAAGGCGCTCCATAAGGTAGTCTTCTACCTGCTTGTCTTGCTAATCCTGAAAATAAAGCCTCTAAGGATTTAAAAACATTTTTTTGTTTTTCTCTTGTTGATATATCTTCCAATAGTTTGCCAAGTATATTTTTATCAGCTAATGCCTCTGAAAGTAATTTTAACCTTTGTGTCTCAGGTCCTTTAATTAACATATTAACTACAGCTTGAGATCCCGCTTCAGCAGCTATAATTCCACCACCTAATCCCCTTGAGCCTGGGAGAAATTTAGAAATTAATTCATTTACAGCCCCTTGACCTCTTTCACCTAAAGTAGCACCTAAAACTCTTGCTTGAAATAATTTAGCAGGAGAAGGATTTTTAAAAAGAACACTTTCTAAATTACCTGTGAAAAAAGCCTCTTCAACACCCCTCATTTCTTTTATAGCTTTTTCAAGTTGTTTACTGGTTTCTACATCTATGATATCATTATTAAGCATAAACTCCATCATGCTTACGTTTTTGCCAGGATCTGTGCCTTTAATTCTTGTATATAATTTATTGTAAAAAGAAGTTGGATTAAATTGTAAACCAGTCTGACCTGAATGTGTTTGAGCATGATCTAAGATAGCTCTTCTTAAACCCTCTCTAGCTTGAGCAGATGTATAATTAGCTCCAGTTACAGGGTCTTTAAAATTATCTCTTTTGTTAGCTAATGTTACGAGTTCTTGTAAAGCACCTATGGGATCATCTGATTTTAATGCGTCTGATACAGCCTCCATTGGTTTCATTTGGTATTTTATTACGCTTTGAAAAGCTTTAGCAGCAGGTGACTCACCTCTTGCTATAATAGGTGTAACTTCAGCGTCTAATAGAGTTTTTGCTTTACTTGCTGTTCTAGTATCTAATTCTAAGGTAGGAAATATTGAAAATAATTCTTTTGTTCCAGGTGATTGTCTCCATCTATTTAGTCTTCCCTGATCTATTTGTACTATTGTTTTATTTGTAATTGGATCTTTTTTTTCAGACACAAACTTTTTTAAAGAATCTCTAATTAAAATATCCATAGCTTCTTTAGTCGTGAGTTGATTAAATAATTCTTCAGGTAAACCATGGTCAACACCAAATTGAACTCCTGCAAAAATTTCTTTTACTCTTTCGCTTGTTTTATCGTTACCCCCTTTAAAAAACTCCCTGTGTAATTGTTCTGGAGAAAGTCTTAAAGATCTGTTTCTATCAAATACTTGTAAATCTCCATAAAAACTTCTGGTAAAAACATTATTTCTAGCATTAGTATACGCTCTGGCTTTATTGTAAGCTTCGTTACCATTATCCGCACCCTGCATATCTCTCAAAATTGCATCAGCAAATTTACTCATAGCAAAGGATGCTTGTCTTTGATTATTAGCTTTTAATTGCGCTGCTTTTTCTAAAGCAATTTGTCTCATACTATATAATTTGGCTGTTGTAACAGGATTTGCTGTAGGAACATCAGTATCATTCTCTCTAGGTAAGAAGTATTTTCTAAAAGTCTCTACATCTTTGTTTAAACTTCCAAGAGCAGTTTCAAACTCAGCTATTTCAGCTTCTGACATTCCTCTTAATCCACCCCTGATAGTTGGTTGATTCATAATTCGTAAAGTGTTTGGAATTGAAGTAACTCGACCATTTTTTGCTGTAAAAGTTGTTAAAGGTAAATTACCTGTAGCTTTCCAAAGTTCATTTTCTCTTTTTTTGCTTGCTTTTATTTGTTGATCTAAAATATTATACATAGTTTCAGACAATTCTTTTTGTCTTGAAGGGTCTAACGGTTCATCTCCAACGACCCTCTTTATCGCGTCAAAATGTTTTTCCAACGCAAGAGATATGTTATTTTCAATATTTTCTTCAAAAAGTTTTTGTTCAAGTCTGGCGGCTATTTGAATAGCATTTGGATCACCACTAGCAACTAAAGTGTTAATTGTAGTAAGAGCTCTTTCCATAAACTGCTCTCTACCTTTTTCAGAAGCAACGCTTAATCTTTTATTTGACTCAATTAGTTCTCTTTCAATATCTAAAATTGTTCTTGCAAAAGGTAAATCTTTTTCTTTTACAAAAGCTGATACCGACAAAGAAGGACCTTCTTCTGCCAAGGCTTTAATTAGTTGTTGTAATTTAACTTCACCCGTTTGGTCATCAAACTCTTCAGATAATCTAATAGCTTTTAAAAATCTTTCCGCACTTTCTCTTTGTAATTTATTTGATACCACGTCCTCTTTTTTTCTACCGAGATATGATCTAACTGCATTAATCATAGTATTAATTGTTTCAGGACCCTTATCTACAGCTAACTGTGCAGGAATTGGAACTATGGCAGATCCTGCTACCTCATAAAGAAAACGTGTGCTTGGATCGTATGGATCAGTTTCTTGAGCTATAGCAGCAGCCGTTCCCGCCCCTGCTGCGGCCCCACCTTCGATTGTAATAAAAGTTTTTGGTTTTTTTCTGGCAAATTCTAAAGAAGCTCCTATTCCTTTTGAAATACTTGTTGCAATTCTTTCTGAGATTGGACCTTTTGTTGGATCAAATAAATATCCCCCAGGATTAAAGAATTTAATTCCTAAATTTTTTTGTGCGCCCTTACCAAACATAGTCCCAAGTTTATTTTTTTTCTCCATAGCTTCTTGAGCCATTTTAAAATATTTTTCGCTCAGACCTGCGTTTTTAGCAGTGTTTTTTGTAATATCATTTAATTTTGCAGCAAAATCACCAGAAGCTACGTTCTTAAAATTTTGTAAAAACTCTACGTTTTTAGCCATAGGACTAGCTACATTTTCAACTTGTCTTGGAAAATTAAGCAAAGAAAGTCCGAGAGCCGTGGTCTCAGCCCAATTTCTTTGTGATTGTAAAGATGGTATTATAGGAGGTTGCTCTCCGATTAATTGTTTTTCTACTTCATCGGCTGCAAAAGCACTTAACAAAGCACCTGTTATACCACCTACTCCTAAAACCACACCTTTTGCTGCTAATCCTAACAGTCCTGCGGGTGGAATCATTGCTGCATAAGGTGAAGCTAAAGCGACTCCTTTTCCCGCACCATAACCTCCTGCAATTGTTTCTGGGGCTGTCCTAGCTAGACCAGAAACAAAAGCTCTTGTTCCCGCTCCTTCTCCAGAATCGTCAAATTTCCCATAGTCCTCTACGTTTGTAAAAATAGTTAATATTTCTTCAAAGGTTAATTGTCTTTTTTCAGGTGGTAAATTAGCATAGCCTGGAAAAAGATCTAATATAGGGGCTTCTCCACTGCGTAAACTTTGAAGATTAACTCTTTCTGATCCTAGTTTATCCTCAGCAATCTTTACAACGCCTGCAACGACATTTTCTAATCCTTCTTCTCTCATTAAAGATTGAAACTGATCGTCGGTAAAAGTTACTAAAGAGGGTACATCACTCATCTTTATTCTCTTTTTGAAGTTGTTGAATTATATTTTTTATTTCATTAACATTTCTTCCTGATCTTGGAGAAGTTCTTAATTCATTTAAATAAGTTTCGTAGGAGTCTTTTAGAGTATCTACTTCTCTTAACAGGCTTAAAAGTTCAGGCATAGTTTTTCGTACTTTTTGAATTGTTTTAGGACCTATAAGACCTTTAGCACCAGGAGTATATTGAGGATCAAGTTGAGCATGATCCTCAAAAGATTTTTCAAGTAAGCCACTTAAAGCTTCCAAAGTAGAAAGAGCTTTTTCATCAGACTTTGTAAGACCAGGATATAATTGAGAAGCATTTGCTCTAATAGCGTTTTGAGTAGCTTGTAAAATTCTATTGTCTGCAAAATTAAATATAGTATTTAGAATAGCCTCTCTAATATTATCTATATCTTTATCTGCCTTAGCAAGCTCCATCCCTTTTTCACCTAAAGGTTGTGTCCCAAAAAGTTCTCTGGTTACTTCTTGACCAAAATATTTTAATCTATTTAAAGCCTCACCAAGCCCTGTGGCTCTTGGGTATCTTATGGACGGATCTATTATATTGAGAGGTATTTTTTTAAATTCTTCACTTTCTTTGTTAAGTCCCCCCTCTCTTGAAAATAGCTTTCTTTTAAATTCTGGGGTATCCATTTCAGATATTTCTTCAGGTGGGGGCTCTTTTATAATATTTAAAACATCAGGATCTACACTAAAATTTTGAGAGACTTCAACTGTTTCTTCTTCAACAGGAGCTTCAACACCTCCACCTAAACTAAAATTTCCCCCAAGATTAGCTCTTTTTTTAATACTTTCTTTCCAAATTGATGGTATACCAATTGGAACACTTTCCTTTTTACTTCCATCAGGAAGTGTTATTATTGTTCTTTTTGATAATATTTTTATTGCAAAATTTATTTTGTTATTTTCTGTCTGATCGGTAAGACCTTTTTCATATCGATTTCTCAAATCATCATTTGATAATAAATTCATTGAAGAACCTAAATTACTTGATGAAAAGATATTATCAACTTTAGCAGCTTCTTCTTTTATTATTACTTCTCTTTCTTTTAATGCTAACTTTTCTGTATTAAGCTGTAAATTAGCTTCGGCATTTTTCATAGCAGCTTCTTCAACACGGGTTTTAAGATCAAATACTTCTCTTTCAAGCTCTGCTTTTCTAAGACCTTGAGCCATATCGTATTCTTTTAATCTTTTATTTAATTGAAATTTAGCAAACTCAAGTTCTTGATTGTTTTTTGCAATTTCGTTATTAATTTTTCTTTGTGCCTCAAGATTATTTTCTTTTTCTGTCGCTAAATCTAATTTAGCTTTTTCTAATTTAGCCCTTGCTTCTATCTCTTTTTCTAATTTTTCGTTTCTACCTTGTTGTTTTAAAGCTTCAAGTTCTTTATCGTTTACAAATTTTCTTTCAGCTAATTCTTTATCAAATCCAAACTCCTGTAAACGAAGTTTAATTTTATTTTCAAAATTAGTTTTTATTTTTTCTTTTTCTAATTCGTGGTTTTTTAAAGCAAATTCTATTTCAAAAGCTTGAGCATCCTCTTTATCTTTTCTGTTTTCTGATATTTTAAGAAGTGCAAGTTCTTTAGTAAAATCATTTTTCAAATTAGCAAATTCTAATTCTTTTTCTTTTTCACTTTCAAATTGTTTTTCAAAAAACTCTGATTTTAATTTATTTTTTAGTTCAATTTTATTATTTTCTAATTCAGCTTTATACTTTGCCAAGGAAAATGGATCGACTTGTCCCGTTAATTTAACAACATCTGTAACGCCTTGATCTCTTACATATTTAGGATCTGGTCCCACAATAAGTTCACCGTCAGGTGTAAAACCTTTGTAAAAACTTTCAGTTTGTTCTGCTGTTCCGATTTTATTAATTTGTTTTGGGTTTAACGTTAAAATTTGTTCAAAAGTTCCATAAACTTTTTTTCCATCTTTCAAAGTACCTTCATACTTATCTTCTTTAGCTGTTTTTGATGCTTTAGCAGCCGCTGCTTTTTCCGTGGCTAGTTGAGATTCAGCAGATTGTAACGCACCTAAACTTAATGCTCTTCTATCTTTTTCCTGTGCTTGTTTAAAAGCCTCTAGTTGCTGACCCCTTGTGCCAATCTTATCAAAAAGCTGTGTGCCTTGGGCCGCCAATGCCAGTCTTTCTGCCCCACTCAACCCCATAGGTTCATTAGGCATAGGACTAGCAAAAGCTAATGCTGTATTTGCGATATCAAAAAGCATCTGAGCTTGCGTCATATTTTTCTGGTCTTGAAGAGCTTGAGGATCAGTGCCTGCAACAGACTCATACAAAGCCTGTTTTTCTCTGAAAATGTCCCCTAGTCTACCCCCTAGACCGCCTTGTGACATATATTTGATTTCGCCCCCGTTTTTCATAGGGAGGACGGGGCCTCCTTGGTTAAAATTTACGGGCGGGGCTTCCTCCATACCCATGTCTACCGTAGACATTATACCCTCTGCCATTGGTCCTTGTACATCCCCTGCCATCTGGTCCTGAGCCAAGGCCCCTATACCAAGATCGACACCTGACTGTGCCATTTGCATAACGGGTTGTACCAAAGTCAAAACCGATTCAGGTGTTTGGTCCGCGTCCCGTTCACCGACAACCGAGGCCAGTTCATCACGACGCTCACCGATTGAAGCCTCATCACCTCTGATGGTGTTCATTACCTGCTCATAATCCTGTGCTTGATCCAGACTCTGTATACCCTCAGCCGCAGCCCCCATCATACCCTCTAATACGGCAGGATCTAAATTATCCATCTGTGGTGGAGGTGGCATCATAGCAGGATCGGGTGGCATAGGAGGTGGCGGTGGCATCATAGCAGGCGCAGGCGGTGGCATCATGGGAGGGGCTACACCTCCCTGTTGCATACCAACGGCTCCACCGTATTGTTTTGGAGTCGGTATTACACCACGCCCCATTAGAATATCTTTTTGGGTAATTTTACCATCACCGCTTAGATCAGGAAAAGCAGCGCCCCCTTTTCTAAACATTTGTCTTTGCATGACACTTCGATTCATCATCCGAATAACCCCGCTTTCTGTGCCCCAGTTGCCGCTGATAATCCTGCAATACCAAGCCCTAAGATAGACTGGGCAGGAGAAACAGACGGAGATGTTGTTGCTGTAATTGTGCTTTGGCTAGATGGAGCCCCTTTATAAATGTCGGACAAAAAGCCTAAGCGTTGATATGGTTCGTAAAGTTGTTGTAAATTACTTTGTCTTTGTGCTTCGAGAACAGCTTGATTCTGTGCTTGTTCCTGCTTACCAAGATCAAATAAGAATCCCTGTTCTTTCTGACCCTGTAGTTGTGCTAGTTCACCAAGTCCTGCTTGCTGTACACCTAACTGACCTAAAGCCTGTCCTGTTTGTAAACCTAATTGTCCAAACTGTGTACCCAAACCACCGATACCTTGTGCTAATGCACCATAGTTTTGAGCTAAATTACCAAGAGCTTGTTGTCCTGCCAAGCCTAGCTGACCGCCTGCTTGGGCAGCCCTTAATGCAGAACCCGCACCTGCCTGACCTAGTTGACCTGTAAGTTGAGCTGCCGCCTGTCGTCTAGCTTGCTCTTGTTCAAAAGCTTGTTGAGCCTGAGCCGCGGCCTGTTGATAGCCTGCCTGACGCATACCTGCTGCCGTTCTAGCTTGTTGGTCTAATATATTCTTGCCAAGTTGTTGTTCTGCAATGGCCGCCCTTGATCCACCAAAAGCGCCTGCTCCAACAGCCTGTGCCCTTTGTCCCTGAGCCTGAATATCACCTTGCTCTCTAATATCCTTGAGCGCCTGCGCTACCGCAGCATCTTCATAAGGGTTCATAAACTGTGAAATACTAGTTGGATCAAACCGTCCAGTAGTTGCGCCTAACTGACCAATACCTGACTGGGCTGTTTGCTGACCAAACGCCCCTGCCTGTTGTAATGCCTGCTGTGCCTGAGATACTTGAGGTTGTATCCCTGCTCCTGCACCCGCCAACATACCTTGCGCTCCAAGCATACCACCTAAAGCTTGCTGTCTGAAAGGCATAGCTCCTGTTAATGCACCACCTAGAGCCTGTTGAGCGTCGCCCATCGTGAAACCTGCCTGTTGTAAATAAGGCATATAGTTTCCAATACCTGACTGGGCTGCAAATAAAGCTTGCTGTTGTAAAGGAGACATACCTGCCACTTGCATGGTAGGTAGCTGTCTTACCTGTCTTTGACCTGTCTGTATATTACCTTCTTCGTCTTCAAAGGTATAATCCTCCATAACAGGATTACCTTCTGCATCGACAACCCCTAAACCTACAGGTTGATCGGCTAAACCTTTTGCGCTTTCTAAAAGACCCAGTTTATAGGCTTCAATATCTGGNGCTTCTCTAACTATTTGTGTTTGTGTCGTCATTAAGCCATCCTCTTGCTACGACTTTCAAGATCTCGCATTACAGAGTACATCTTTTTAATACCCTCTCTTACATTACCATTGCCTAAGCCTTTTACCGCACCTTTTGTCATTACAAACTCACCTGGAAGTAACATAGCCCTAACGCTATCCTTATTAGGTATGCCCTCGCTTGGGTCTATGCCACCTGTGCGCCTTGGAAAAATTTCTCCNCCTTTCTTNGCAAACTGCTGTGCATANGAGGGTGTTGCTACNTCNTANGGTCCAAAAGATCCATAAGATCTNAGGTTTGGAGTAANNTATNTNAATCTATTTTNCTCTATTAAATCAGATCCTGTTTCTACATCTGCAAAAGGATCTTTTTCCTCTCCTTTATCAAATCCACCTGCCAAAGCCGTTACTCCCAAAGTAGCACCTGCAAGGGGTAAATAATCNATAAATCCTGGGGTTAGCTCTTTNGTNGCNANCTCTAATGCTTTTNNANGNNTTATNGTNATTNTATCANCAGCAANTTCATCTATAATTTCATCTAGTTCTNTTAGAAATTTNANNTTGCGTTGGGCTTGANGGTANTAAAGTNTCTTTTGCTTTTTGAAAAAAAGAGGGGTCCTNANCNGTTTTTANNTCAGTTTTACCTGTTTTTGTTTCTCCAGATAGAACAGTATCTCCACTAAACCCACCTGTAAAAGTCCCTTTGCCAAAGTTAGCTAGTGTTTCTCCTACCCTACCAAAAGGATCTCTTAATGCTTGGCCCATCGCAGTCATAGGACTACTGCCTTTAAATAATGCTCCGACACCTCTTGAAGCTAAACCTGTCAAACCTGCTCCTAAAGCAGCCGTGGCCGCCTCTCCAATACTTTGACCAGTTGCCAACCCCGCGATACCTGTTCCCAAAGCTGCCCCATAAACAGGACCAAGGGGTGTAAAAGATAATGCAATAGGTAAAATTGCAGGCAATACTTTTTTGACTACATTTACAACGCCCCTAAAAGCCTTTTCAATTCCTTTAAATATATTAAACTCAACTAATCCTGTGTTGGGATTAACGCTATTTTTAGAATGACCCACAACGTATTGTTCTGGGTTTTCGACACCCTGTTCTCTAAGGTTTTCAAAAATAGATTCTTTTAATTTTGGGTTTTTTTCAACTAAAACTTTTGGTACAACTATTTCACCACTTTCAACATGGACAACCATGTCATCACCGTATCGACCATATTCTGCCATACGTTTGGCAACATCCTGAAATTCGGCAACACCCTTTTGCCCAAATAATTTGTCGGCTTCTTCTTTTGCTAGTAAATCAAGATTGGCTTTTGACATAACAAAATCAGCTATACCGCCTTCTGGTATCTCTATTTCTGCAAATGTTGATGTAGCCATACCTATTCCTTTTTAAATACCATACTACTTTTTTACTTTCTAGTCCAGACTAAGTAGTTACAGAAACTGAGCCAACCCCACCTGTAGCTGATAATCCAGACAAGTGTGGACTATTAGCTATAACAATCTTTAATGTACCTTCTTGATTAAATAAAGCCCCTATTTCTAATCCTTGGTCATTTGTTTGTAAATTTGTAAGCACAAGATCCGTGGCCCGCCAAGGACCTGCATTGTTTACCTGTGATAAAAACACGGAAAACGCCCTTACCACCTCTGCCATATAAGCGTCTTGATATTCTTTTGGTGGNGTTGGAAAAAACGGCTGTACTAATCCTCTTGACACTATCTTCTCCCNTCAGGTCTAATATCTATTCTTGGTAATCCNAANCGCCAACGATTACCTATTACACTTTCTTCTAATCGCAAGGCAAAAGATCTACCTCTTAATCTTATATGCACTTGGTCCGTGAATTGTTCAACGGGGGTCGTAGAAGACCGAGAAACTTCTTTTGTCTCTGTTTGTAAATACTTACCTCCTGGAAAGTTTCTAGTTTTAAGTGTAAAATTAAGTAAAGGATTATCGGCCTCAGTNCCNTCAAAAGTTACATCAGGTATGACTCTTTTTAGAAAGACAAAGTTTTCTCCGTCTCCAATATCAAGTTGGCTACTTTCTATGTGAGACGATATAGCTGTAGCGGGCTCTGTACTACCATCACTAAANCCTGTTTCATGTGAATATANATANCCGTCTTGGGCTGCTGTTGGTTGACTATTAATACCTCTATCTAACCATACNGTTCTTTCAAGAGAACCTATGTACCATATTTGCTGTTGGTAATTATAAATAACATATTTATCTACTTCTTCTGAATTAGCAGATGGATAAAACCACCATATTTCACCAAAGCTAGAATTAACACCTGCTGTTACTTTTTCTGCTTGNGAGGTATTAAAATCGTTAAATACATGATCTTTTACNGTACANGGTAATTTTTGNACCTGTCCTGAATAAACNTAAAANTCTTCTGATCCCATCCAGAANACNNTNTCNTCTACAGCTATAGCACCNAAAGGACCTACAATAGTAATATTTTTTGATATCAAGGTAATACCAAAAGTAAAAGGTGGTCCTAAAAACTGCATAGCGTGTAAAGATACGTCAGTAAAAACCAAGATTTGTTGTTTTGTTTCAACAGCCGTAATAATNTCAGATCCAGANCTTACNCTTAAATCACCTGCTGTATTTGTAGGTAAAGACTGCCAAGTAGTAGGATCTGCTTGACTGCAAAAACGTATAAGTAATGGATCTTGTGTACCTACATCTGTTTCAGGGTCACAACCAAAAGCGATAATATGCCTGTCTCTATCAGATACCAAAACAACTTTTGCTTTAGTTGGAACAGTGCTATCTGCCCCCGCTAACTCATTTAGTCTTACCGCACGGGCCATTGGAGCCGACTTAGCACTTTTGTCCCAGTAAAATATACCTGCATCTCTAATACAAAAAACTAAATCCTCACCAAAATTATCGTGGGACCATATTCTTAATGTAGCACCTGTTGCTGTGAGTGAAGTACCACTACCCCATGTACCACGGCCCCAAGTGCCTGCACCCCAACCATTTCCTGATACCGTCGTGTCTAATCCAACATTAACTTGATAAGCTGCCACAACAGAACTACCCCCGTTTCCAGAGTCACTGGAATTGGCTAATACCGCAGTAGGATTTAATTGATTATCATCTGTGATAGAAGCTATTGTAGAAACCGTCCTTGCAGAAAACTTGTATTGCGTTGTAGAGACTATTTCATCTATTTGATATTCTTGATTTAAAATATCAGCCGTAATGTTACCACCAAGGGTAGCCGCCCCGCTAAAAGTAACAAAATCTCCTTCAACTGCCCCATGATTACTATCTGTAACTGTTATAACCGCAGATCCGTTGGTCGCGGAAAACGTGGCGCCTCCAGAGGCCGTTGTTTCACGTAAGGGCGTAGCATCGTTGTAACCTCCACCCTCTTCTATGTAATATTTTAAATGAGTTCCGACGCCTAAAAATTGTGTGCCATCTATGGCAACCCATGCGTGTAAAGCTCTGGCTGTTCCTAAAAAACTACTACCTGAGCGTTTAATCCATCCTCCTATTTTTTCAGGAGTTCCAAACCTAAAACGTACTTTATCACAATCAAACCAACCGCCTTCATTTGCAAAAGACGTTGTTTCTTTATTTATTCCTGGTCTGAATTGTAACTTTGTTAAAGGCATACATATTAACCTACATAAGCCTTACCATCTGTAATGGCTTTGTCTACATCTGTCCAATCTTCATTGCCTTTCCAGTCAGTCAATGCTTTCATGTATTCAATGTAACCTACGTTAATATTAACTCTTTCTTTCTTTTCAGCATCTGTAGCATCTTTCATAATCATTAACTCACCATCAGCATTTTTCTTTGCTGTGACAATAGATTGTATAAGATCTACACTATCTCCCATAGCTTTGTAATCTTGGGCTATTTGCTCATCTACTCTTGTTTCTGCCATTTTATTCTCCTTTTAATTTAGTGATTTCGGTTTCTAAAGTTGTTATTTTTGTTGATAGTTCTTTAATTGCGTTTACAAGAACAGGAACAAGTCTTTCATATTTTAGACCATAACTGTTTCCGTCTAAGTTATTTCTAACAACAAGGCTTGTGTCATTCGTATCAGCAAAACCATTATCTTGTTCTATTGCTAAAACTTCTTGCGCTAGAAATCCAACATGAAGCCTATTTCTTTTCTTAGAACCATCAGGTGTTCCCATAGGATTATCGTCATCACCGTACCATGAGCGTTTATCCCACTTATATGTAACTGGTCTAAGTGCCTTAACCCAATCTAAACCACCAGTGAAGTTAGTGACATCTGTTTTGTCTCTGGAGTCTGAGCTAGAAATACTTGTGTCTGCACAAAACAAATCATTTATGTCATTGTCACCTAAACAAATTGTATCACTGCCTGTAGTAATATTACCGCTAGGTGAAGTTGCCCTTCCTGCGTCATGTCCTAAACATAAATTATTTTCACCAGAAGATATTTGATATCCTGCTGCAAAACCAACACAAGTATTATCATTTCCAGAAAGAGTTGCTCCTGCTCCTGCTTGTTCCCCTACCAGAACACTACAATTAGGTGTAGAAGCAGTTAAACCTGCCCTAGAACCTAAAAAAGTATTTTGTATTCCAGTTGTAAGATTTGCACCTGCATCATAACCTACGGCTACATTATGAGAATCTGTGGCAGTAGCATAGTTTTGATTATTTAAAGCAGCATATCCAATTGCTACAGTTTTACTACCTAAATCATCTGATCCCAAAGCAGCATAACCTAAGGTTACATTTCTTGCTCCAGTAGTAATAGCATCACCTGATGCACTACCTATAAGCGTATTTTTATCACCTGTTGTGACAGATTCACCTGCGTTAAAACCAACGGCTGTATTGTAAGAGTCTGTTGCTGTAGTAAAGTTTTGATTTTCTAAAGCTTGATAACCAAGAGCTACAGACCTTGAGCCTAGTGTGTCAGACGTTAAAGCTTGATAACCATAAGCTGTGTTGTAATCGGCATCACTTAAACTATCTCCTGAAAGAGCACCTACAAAAGTGTTATAGAAACCTGATGAAATAGAAACACCTGCGTTGAAACCAACTGCAACATTATACGCATCATGTGCAGTTGAAAAATTTTGATTTGTAAGTGCTTGGTATCCTACAGCTACACTTCTGCTTCCCTGAGTATCCCTGTCTAACGCATAAGTACCTACTGCAACATTTTTTTCACCTGTTGTAAAAACTGCTCCTGAAACAGCCCCTAAAAACGTATTGAATTTACCTGTTGTAACTGCTCCACCTGCACCATGACCAACTGCTGTATTGAAAGCATCCGTAGAGGTCGTAAAGTTTTGAGCATCTAAAGTTCCAACACCTATCGCTACAGTTTTATTACCTTTAGTATCTGCACCTAATGCTCCCCATCCAAGTGCGATATTAAAATCTGCATCAGTAAGTGCGTCACCTGCAAGTGCGCCTATAAGAGTATTTTCTAAGCCTGTTGTGATACTTACACCTGCATTATAACCCATAGCCGTATTATAAGCAGTGGTAGAAGTGGTAAAATTTTGATTGTTTAAAGCGTATTGTCCAATGGCAACTGATCTAGTACCTAATGTATCGGAGGTTAATGCTTGAAATCCTACTGCGGTATTATCACCACCTTCAGTTAGTGCATCTCCTGCGTTAGTGCCTATAAGTGTATTGTTATCAGCAGTAGTCAAAGCAGTTCCTGCTGACTGACCAACTGCTGTGTTTCTTGTTCCACCATTTAGTGTAGCTAAAGCAGCATAACCGATAGCAGTATTATTATGTTCAGTATCTTCACTACCTAAAGCATTATGTCCAACAGCTACACTGTAGCTACCAGTCGTTAAAGCATCACCTGCACCAGAGCCAATTAAAGTGTTACTTACAGCAGTTGAAACTTGTGTACCTGCATTATAACCAACTGCTGTATTGTGAGAATCAGTAGCTGTAGTAAAGTTTTGTGCGTCTAAAGTACCTCTACCAATGGCAGTTGATTTGCTACCTAAAGTATCTGCTGATAGAGCATTGTAACCTATTGCTGTATTCTCACCTCCTGTAGTTAACGCATCTGCTGTATTTCCACCCATAAAAGTATTTTCTGTTCCAGTTGTGACAGCTGCCCCTGAGTTAAATCCAACTGCTGTATTATAAACATTTGTTGCAGTCGTAAAATTCTGTGATCTTAAAACACCTCCACCTATAGCAGTTGATTTTTTACCCAAAGTATCTGCTGATAAAGCTGTTCTACCGACTGCTGTATTATCACCACCTTCAGTTATTGCATCACCTGCACTAGAACCAATAAAAACATTATCTTGAGCAGTAGTAACACTTGTACCTGCCCTATAACCAACGGCAGTGTTCTCACCATCTGATCCTGCATTAAGTGCTTTAAGTGATTGATAACCAACAGCTACATTCTGCCCATGAGCATCTTCTGTTGACAAAGCTTCAAAACCAACGGCTACATTAAAATCTCCTGTGGTCAAAGCTGTTCCTGCTTCATCACCTATAACCACATTATAATTACCACCAGAAGTAATAGAGTTACCTGCGTTGACACCTAGTCTAAGATTTGACGTTCCAGAAGTTGTAGAAGAATAATCACCTGTCACGGCAATAGCGCCTGTTACGGCAACCGTTGTAGGATTTAAGTTTTTATCAACCTGTTCAACAGTAGCACCAGAACCCGCCCCGTCAAACTTTACAACCATGTCCTTACCGTTAGGTATTTCAATATCATTGCTAGAATTATAAGTTCCTTGAAATAATATTAGGGCTTGATTCGTTAGATTATTTCTGACATGAACTACTTTTTCTGCATCATTCGGATCAAGTTGATAATAGACAGTGCCACCTAAATCACCACCGTCCTTAAACTCAATGTATACGTTTCTACCATTTGATAAAGCTCCATTAGTAATAGGTAAGCTATTTGGCGATCCAGAGGTAGCCGCGCTCGACACGGTAATCTCAACGATACCATTTGTAGACTGGTCTATAAGATCTAAATTTGTATTGGTTGTATTGCCCCAAGTTCCCGACTGCTCACCTGTGGCTATCTTTTCTATACCTGTGTTGGTTGTATATGTACTTGGCATTTTTTATATCCTCATGCTGCTTTGTCAAGCCAAGATGGGTCTTGACTTGGGGTTATTGTATTATAACTAGGCGTNTGACTTGGCGTNACCGTGCTATAACTAGCNTCCTGNNNTGGNATNATNTNNCCCCAAGTNGGTAAAATTGTTTCTGTNGTTCTACCAATAGCCATNGTTCCTNCTANGCCTGTAACAGAAANATTAGCAAAACCTGTAATAGTGACCGTTCCAACTGCACCTGTAGCTTCTACTCCATTTAATGTCTCAAAAGTATTACCTAATGCAGATGTGCCCGCTACACCCGTAACAGATATATTGGCGGCCCCCGTTATAGTTACAGAGCCAATAGCGGAAGTTCCTGCGACACCTGTTTGAGTTTCAAACACGTTACCCAACGCGGAAGTTCCTGCGACACCTGTAGGTGATATGTTGGCATCACCTGTTACCGTGGACGATCCAACGGCAGAAGTGCCTGCAACTCCTGTAACAGATACATTTGCATCTCCCGTAATCGTAATAGACCCTAAAGCAGAAGTACCCGCAACACCTGTAACGGATACATTAGCTGTTCCTGTTACCGTAACAGAGTCAATAGAAGCCGTTGCACCAGTGAATGCAACCTCGCCACCCCAAGTGCTAGAACCCCAGGGTGTTAAAGAGCTATTCCATCCTTTAAATGCAACGATTGTTGACATTAAGCAATCCTAATAATCGCGTTACTTGCATCCGCAGTGGGAAAAACAATGGTAAAATCACCACTACTGGCTGCTTTATCTGCGCCAAAATCTAATACAGCAACAGATGGATCTCCTGTAGCCGTGTCGTTAAAAATTAGAGCGCCTCTTACAGCGCTTATGGTTACATTACTAAACACTTCATCTGCAAAATCAACCAAAGCTGTTGTGCCACTTGCCGTAGGCGTGACTGGATTTAGTGCCTGTCCCTTTGCTGAGTAGTTAGTACCACTAATTTCATTACTTGTAGTGTAAGCAGTGGTAGCCGCGGTAAAAGAGGCACTGTTGTCATACAAAGCTATATTAAAAGTGTTTCCTGTTGTTGCCGTAAAGTTATGAACACCTTTTAAAAGTTCTGTTTTAAAAGAAGTGCATAAAAAGTTTCCAGTAAATGCCATTACATTCTCCTTATGTATTCTGCTAGTTTTGGGTTTCCTGAGTCTTTAATTGCATTATAAACAGTTGTTCTATCACTTTTAATAGCCTGTCTCATATATATTGCAATAATTTTTTCCATTTCTTTACGATAAGCATGAGCCTGTTCTTTTATTGCAGGATGTGCATTATTAGATATACCTATAAGTTTGTTTACACATCTTTCTGCTACCTCTTCTGGTGTTTGACCCCTATTATTGGTTGTTTGTATGTCTACTTTAAAATTATTAGGCATACCTAACGATTCAGTTAACATTATGTCCTCGCCTTCCTAATCGGTCCCATTGTATATTCATCGATCACTTCTTTTGCTTCTCCTAAGTTCTTTAATCTACCTATGGCTTCAGCAAAACGACTATTATACATGTTCATCACGTCTGCATCACCTTTCATGTAAATATAACATTCTATTAGAGATCCGTAAAGTAAAGCTATCTCAGCGTTGGTACTAAGCCAAGTTTCTGTTGTATCTGAGGTAAACGAAACTAAAGAGGTCGAAGCACCAGAACTACTACCTGTAATAGTTTCTAACGCAGTGAAGCTATTTAAGGGAACAATAACTTCCATAGTTGTACTAGAAGGCTTTGATGAAACAGTAGTAGTTGCACCTGATGTGCCACCTGTAATAGTTTCTCCAACAGTAAAGGAAGCACTACTAGTTACAGTGAAAGTGACCACACTACTTGTAATACTTGCAGGTCGATAAAAGTAACTTAAATCAACAGTATAACCACTATCAGGTGTAGGCGCTATGACAAAATTATCTACATCGAATTGAGCATAATATTTAGGTACGCCTGTTGTTGCAGGATTGGGTGTGTAAGATTGTACAAACTCTTTTTCCTTAAATTGTAGGTAAGTGTAATTACTACTATTTGTGATAGTCAAAGAATTTGGCGCCAAAAAATCACTTGGACAAGCTAAATATTGATTACTTGTAGTCATAGTACCAGAGACATTTTTTTCAAAAACATTTAATTGTACGCTTTTTAGTATTCTTTCTTCAGCAAGTTGAATAAACGTGCTTAAATTATTTAAAAAACTAGTTTCTGTATTTTCTGTATAATCCTGTATAGAGGATCTTAATGTTGTTAATGTAAAGCTCATGTTGTCACCGTTACTGATCCAACTCCTGATACTAATGCATCTGTTAATTCAATTTTAGATGGTAATTCAGCTTTTGCACCACTAAAAATGTCGTTGGTTGTTTTTACTAAAAAAGGCGTATTTAAATCAGGGTTTTGTGGTCTAGCATCTTTTAAAGCTTGAGCATCCGAAACTGTTCTAAAAGGACCTAATTGTGGTTGTTTAGGTTCATATTCATCTGGACCAACAAGTAAACCATTCCATTCTTTACGCATGTCACGATACAAATATCTAAAACCAGACCTATCTGATATTGCGTAAGCGTGTTTTCCTCGTCCAAATTTAGCCATCAACTAACCCTAAAATACTCAAACTGAGGTACAACCTTAAAAGAAGCTCTGTCTCTATCTTCGGTCATAGCCCTTTCAAACTCCTCTTCATAAACAGCTTTTAACAATTGTGTTTTATTNGGNGCCCTTTTAATNGAAATATAATAAGCAAGACCTGCTGCTAGGCAAGGAAAAAAACGAAAGGGCATATCCACTGTATTNACGTAAGTATCTGCATCATCCATACGTGTNAAAGCATCAAATATNACAGTATCTGTTGAGTTTTCTGGCACAGGCCAAAGTTTTAAAACAGGTTGTATCTGTCTATCCAAGAAAAATTGTGAAGGTCTAGCCTCTGTTGTTTTAGTTGGTATGGCAAGATACGTATCTCTACTAATCCTGTCCAAAGAAAAATCTGTACCGTCTCTTCTTACTACAACAGATAAAACGTCNATAACACCAGAATCTAAAGTATAATTNCCCGTGCCTTTTGTTAAAGNTTGTGTTGATTGAGATATAGTCCATTGGTTTAAACCTCTATTAGCCCATTCTGCTAACATAAGATTAAGAGAACGTCTGGCTGATTTTAAATCATAACCCGTTCTAACTTCTATACCACAACGCTCAAAAGCTTCTTCGATATATTCTGCAACGTCTAGTTCAAAATCTGTGCTACCTGATACGGCCATTATTTTACTTTCTTTTTATCGAACATTTTTGCTCCTTGGCCTGCTGCAATTAACCCACCGCCAATTTTAACTCTTCCTGTNCCAAATACATTTTGAAGNGCATCATNNGCCCTGACACCTATGGTAGCTCCTGCAACTCTTTTTATANANGTTTTACCGTTTTTTTTCATTTTTTTTCTCCTTTTCAACAGGTTCTGCATACATGTTATCAAAAATTTGATTTACGTCTAGTGTGTAATCCAAATCTGATTTTGAATAATGTATGTGATGNGATGGTTTAAAATCAGGCGGTCCTTCACCTGTTACCCACCAAGCAGGGTGTGTGACTCGAACCCTATTGTTAGGTAAAGCGACTATATTACCTGTATACTCATCTGCTTTTAACAACTGCAAAACATGACTTTGCTTATGTTGTGCAGGGTCGTCTGCTATTTCACTTTCAGCATAATCTACAGTAAACAAATATTTTGCAGGATAAAATTCACTTCCTATCTTTGCAATCCAAGGGCATGGTTGAGCCCTATTAATTTGATATATTGAGTGATGATGCGAGGAACAATCCCAAGGTTGAGCTAAATAGGTAGGCATAGGTTCAGGCCATCCTTCAAAATCAAAGTCACCTACTAATGCTGTTAGTGGCATTCTTGCCCACATAGCACCTCCATGTACGTTTTCCTCCGCACCCTCTTCCAAGCCAGTAAAAATAACTTGGAAGCTTAATGATCTGCTTGGCATAGTTGTAACGGCAACCGCCATAGCATGTAAAAATTCACCATGATATTTTTCATGGTTATGCGTATATTCTCTACGCACCCAACATTTAAAATGTGGGATGTTACTTTGTAAGTAAGCCATATTTCGTCTCTTTTTTTATTTATTATATTTTTTTACAGTACCGCCTTTTGACATCATTTTCATTTTGTCTTTTTTAACAGTACCACCTTTTGACATCATTTTAGGTTTGTTGTTTTTCATCATACCACCTTTTGACATCATTTTGGGCTTATTATTTTTAATCATTCCGCCCTTCGATTTCATTTTAATAGCACCACCTTTAGATTTCATCTTGGTAGTACCACCTTTAGATTTCATTTTTTTGAAACCTGCGTTTCCTAAATTTACTCTTGATCCTGCCATTTTACTCTCCTAATTTAATAAAGTAACTAAAGTGACAACCGTGGCAGCAAGTTGTAAAGTCATGCCACCAAGGATTGCCCAAACCCTAAAGTCAATCTTGTCAATATCTTTTTTAAGATGGACTAAATGATTTGTTTCCATTCTATTTACTATCTCTGACACAATAGAAATTTTTTTATCCAACTCATGTATATTAGGTTGGTCTTTTCTAACTGCCATACTTAGTATCCTTTTCGTACCTGCATAATAACTGTATAGGTATCATTACTTGCATGACCCACCGTGGTAAACATAATGTCTCCAGTTTTACCTGTTCCTGCATTGTTAGTTAGCCCACCAAAACTGGTATAATCGTGATGACCACTTTGGTTTTCACCTAATTCAATACAAAAAACNTCTGTATCAGCGTCAAACAAAATTTGAACCTTCATGCCATTACATTGCCACCATATTTTTTCNATAGTAGCGCTTGTACAAGTATCACCGTCAGCACTTGTTGCCAAAGCAGATACATCTACTTTTTTAACAGCAGATTCTCCTGAACCATCAGAAATGTTTGTAAACTTTAAAACAGCCTTATTAGGACCGTCTATAAGCGTTTGAGAGGTTACTGCGTCTGCCATACTTTACTCCTTTATCTCACCACGCAAAAGCATGGCTTTATATTCTGCGCTTCCCTTTGGGGGAAGCGCCTTTTTGGAGGAAGATTTAGTTGTGACCCAAGCTTCATTTTCTGGAGTGTTAGGATCGTCTGGTATAAATTTTCCAGATTTAGTTCTGGCTCTCTTTTTGTCAGCCATCTAACCCTCCATTATCTGTTTTGAGCTGCAAACATATAATCAATATTCATTGATTTTGTGCCCGTTGCAGAACCTGAAAGTTCCATTGCTCCTAAAGCTAAATTTTCGTCATCTGGAATATTAGCAGTATGTGTAGCTACTAAATTTCTATTTACAAAAAATTCAACACTGCCTGTTCCTTTAACATGAAATCCAAGTGTTACGGCTGTGCCACTTTCAATATCTACACCTGAATCAGTTGTAGTTGCAGTGCCATCTTTTTCAGTAACACAATCTATGTTACTGTCGCCATCGTCTACTTGAAAAACAATTCTATCAGCAGCGGTAAGCATAGCTTCTGGGTTAGTTGCAAAGTTTACAGTTAAACCTATACAAATATCCATTGCATCACCTTCCGCATCAGTAGGTGTTATTTTTGTTTCAAACCAAATGTCTCTGGTAGTTGCTACGGCAAATATTTCATTGCCTTGAATAGATGCACCGTCATTGTCTGTAGTAGCTTGTGAACTTAATGTTACAGCGCCATTCACAACGTCAGCAGCGATTGCTGCGGAAGCACTTGAATCTTTTACCACAGTCCAATCATTTGTGTTATCTAAAGCAACACCTGTAAAATCGTCCATATAAACGACATAATCAGGATTTTTATCTATTGGTAGGTTTTCAAACCACTTTCTTTGACCGTCTTTTCCTGCGAAAAGGACTGGTCCAGTAAAATGTACAGCCATGTCTAATCTCCTGTCTTGGCTATTGTCAATCACACCATGCGATTGTCAGAAGTTAATATTGGGACTATACAATAAAAAACAAAAGGCGACAAGTGTCGCCTTTTATTATTTTTAAATTAAGCTCCTGGTGTTCCGAAAACACATCTCCAGTCAGATACACCAAAGGAGTATCTTTCTCTAGCTTTAAATCGCATGTTAGAGGTATCGAAATCCCCTTCCATTGCTGTTTTAATAGGTGATCTATTAAAGTATTTAAAACCATTTGGAGCGTCTGTCTTAATAAAGAAAGCGTCAGTATCAGTTAAAAAATGATTTACTACCGCTCCCTCTGGAAGCATACCCATGCTCTTATT
>FUFK010752194.1_pt1 | contig 30288 bp, 17 predicted proteins | sample 1021851 | NCBI WGS metagenome assembly FUFK01 (sample SAMEA51879418, study PRJEB19060) | metagenome | reverse complement strand
CTTCTCAAACTGATGACCGAAGAATGAAGACTTGGGTTACTGGTTCTGTTGGAGCTACTACATCTGCGCTTGACGCAATGCAAGTTCACTACTTATCTGAAAGATGTTTAGTGACACAAGCTGCTAACAACTTCATGTTAATGAAGTAAATCAATTATGGTCGAGGGCTACGGCCCTCGATCNTTTTTATTAATTTTTATTATATTATATTATGGCAAAAAAACAAGCTAAAAAGGTTGAAGTAGCACCTGAAGTAAAAGCTACTAATGAAATGAAACCTATTACTATTGAAGAAACTGTTGTTGAAGAAGCTCCAGTCGTACAAAAACCAAAAAGAGTTGAGAAAAAATATAAGACTCTTGAAGATGGTTGGGAAATAAAAAATAGAATATATAGGTTAGTAGGTAAAAAAAGACCGCTGTCAAGATCTATCAGATCTGCAAACATACATTGGTTTGACGAAGAAAAAGGTTATGAAAGAGAACTTAAGTATTGTCAAAATCAAAAAACAGTATTTGTNGATGAAATGNTAGGNGATCAAAGATTAGAACATATNGTNTTTAGANNTGGTANNNTANTNGTNGAAANAGAAAAAACAATATTACAAAAGCTTCTTTCATTATATCACCCTGATAGAAACAAATTGTTTTATGAAGAAAAACCAGTTGCAAATGCTGTTAGTGAAATAGAGAGCATAGAAATAGAAATAGAAGCTTTAAACGCTGCTAAGAATATTGATATTGATATGGCTGAAGCTATCATGAGAGTAGAAGTAGGTTCTAAGGTTGCAGAGATGAGTTCTAAGGAGCTTAGAAGAGATTTGCTATTATATGCTAAAAGAAATCCTAGTTTGTTCTTAGAATTAGTTAATGATGAAAACGTAGTTCTTAGAAACTTTGGTATTAGAGCTACAGAGTCAGGTATTATAAAATTATCTTCTGATCAAAGAACTTTTAGTTGGGGTTCAAACGACAGAAAGTTAATGACAGTTCCATTTGACGAACATCCTTATTCTGCACTAGCTGCATGGTTTAAAACTGACGAAGGTATGGAGATATACTCTAATATTGAAAAGCGGTTAAACTAAGTGATTATTTATAGAGTTGGGTCATCTTTTTAGATGGCTCAACATCTATAATAAAAAATATAAAAAATGGCGATAAGCGTAGATACAATATATCAAAGGGTTTTGGCAGTCGCCAATAAAGAGCAGAGAGGCTATATAACTCCTCAAGAATTTAACTTATTTGCCAATCAAGCTCAGCTAGAAATATTTGATCAATATTTTTACGATATTAATCAGTTTGGAAGATTACACGGTAATGATACTGAGTATTCTGACATGCTTAATATTATAAATGAAAAAATATCTGTATTTAGTAGAAATCAACAAGTAAATTTAACATCATCAAACACGCCTTCATATATAGCGTCGTTTGGAAACGATTTAGTTGTTAATGGTAGTTTTTCAGATGGTGTTAATAATTGGGCGATAACTTCAGCTGGTGGAAATCAAAACGCTTATAACGTATTAGGCGTAGTAGGTATTCAGCTTGACAATACTCTTGCAGCAGACACTACTAGTAGTACGCAAGCTATTGATACTGTAGCCGGTAACTTATATAAAGTAGTTGCTACTGTAGACACTACTTCAGTTAACTCAAGTGGTACTAATGCTGGCGCATTATCTTTTTTAACTTTTGGCGGTGCTTTTTCTAACACTGTAGCTGCTGGCTTAGGTTCGACTTCTTTAGTTTTATATTTTACAGCTGCGGCCGCTTCAACTAACTTAACACTTAGTTCTACTATGGTTGGCGCTACAAATGATTTTGCTATATTTTCAAACGTATCTGTTCAAGAAGTTACAGGTAGAAAAATAAACATATCTACTTCAGAACAAATATATAGACTTGGCACCGTGTTGTATAGTGATTCTACAGGTAGATTTGTAGAGCTTCAAAGACTACTACATAACGAAGCTATATATGTAAATTCATCTGCTTTAACTAAACCTGATGAAACAAGCCCAGCTTATGTTCAAGATAATAATACTTCTTTATCTATATATCCAGCAAACTTAACTACTGGTAATGTATCAGTAAACTATTTAGTAAGACCAAGCAATGTTAATTGGGCTTATAATATTGTTAATGAAAAAGCTATATTTAATGGCGCTGCCGCTGTTAACTTTTCGTTACACGCTTCAGAAGAAGCTACACTTGTAAACAAAATATTAGAGTTATCTGGTATAGCGTTACAAAAGCCTGAAGTTGAAAAATCTGCTATAGGTAGAGATAATAAAAATATACAACAAGAAAAATCGTAATAAATGGGATTAATAAACGAAACAGGTAGTTCATATTATGGTGGCAGTAATTTAGGCGGTTATCAGTTTACATCTTTAAAAGATGTAATTGATCAGTTTATAATAGCTTACGTTGGTGAAGATAAAATAATAAGTAAAATAAAAAGAACTGACGTTGTTTTTCATGCTAAAAGAGGTTTACAAGAATTAAGTTTTGATACTTTTAAATCAACAAAAGCTTTTGAAATATTTGTGCCAACAACACTACAAATGACTTTACCTCAAGATTACGTTAACTACGTTAAATTATCTTGGTCAGATAAAGCAGGTATAGAACACGTTATACATCCAGCTAGAGTTAGTAGTAATCCAGAAAAAATAACTCAAAACGCAGACGGCACTTACGCTTTTTTAAATAATGAAATACAAACATCAGATTCAGATNCTTGGGCTAATTATCAAGCGAGTTCAATATCAGAAGAAAATATGGACGACTTTGATTATGACGACGATATAGTAGATTATAATTTAGGTCAAAGATATGGTTTAGATCCTCAGTTTGCACAAACAAACGGATCTTTTTACATAGATGAATTAAGAGGTAAAATACATTTTAGCTCTAACCTTTCAGGTGTTACTATGATACTTAAGTACATAAGCGATAGCTTAGGCACTGACGCTGAAATGCAAGTTCATAAATTTGCAGAAGAAGCTTTATACAAGCATATAGCGTATGCTATTGTTTCTACTAGAGCTAACATGCCTAATAGATTAATAGAAAGATTAAAAAAAGAAGCTAGAGCTTCTAAAAGACAAGCTAAACTAAGGCTTTCAAATATAAAACTAGAAGAAATAACTCAAGTATTAAGAGGTAGATCTAAACGAATTAAACACTAGAATATATGGCTGAACTGAAAAGAAACTTTCTAAAAGCCAGAATGAACAAAGATCTTGATGAAAGATTAGTTCCTAATGGAGAATACAGAGATGCTTTAAACGTACAAATAACTACTTCAGATAATAGCGATGTAGGTTCTGTGCAAACTTTATCTAGCAATAAGTATTGGCAAACTAGTTCTGGTAATTATAATTTTAACACTAACAATATATATCAACAGTCTACTACTGCTCAAACAGTAGGTGTTTTTAAAGATGAAGAAAAAAATCATATATACAACTTCATAGCTAATGACACAGATATTAGAAACGTAGAGATAAATACTACTACTGGTCTTAAAAATGTTTTGTTAGGTACTAAGTCTGACTCTATATATCAAATAAAACCTCATAAATCTGACGAAGCTTTAACAAGAACTAAATTAGTAGTAAGAGATGTTTATGAAGTTAGAATTAGACCTACAACTACAGCTGATAATAGAANAAATATACTTGATTTAAATCAATTTTCAATACCTTACTCTGGATTACAAGGAACACCTAATTTTTCTGTTGTTGAAAATATTAGGCCTGGCATGAGAGTTCAAGCTATTGATTTAGCTGGTAATGATGTTTATGGTCCTCAAAATAAAATATTTGTAAAGCAAGTGTACTCAAGCGGTGCTCCTGGAGTTATGCACGTAGAGTGTACAGAGATATTTGATCAGTCAGGTTTGTACACTGCTGCTATGGCTACAGCTGGAGTTGTTATTAAGTTTACTTCTGAAAGAATTTTAAAATTTCAAACTGGTAGCTCTTTTGAATTAGAGCAAAACACACAATATCCTCTAACAACTAAAACGCCTACAAACTCTTATATAACTGCTATAAATGTTATAGATGATTTTTTATTTTGGACTGATGGTAGAAATGAACCTAAAAAAATAAATATTAAAAGATCTTTAGCTGGTAATCCTGACGGAGCTACAATCGCTCATAGTCTTTTAGTAATTGAAAAAAATAAAAAACTATATGCTAAAGATTATCTTAGAGAAGAACATGTTACTGTTTTAAAGCCAAACCCAGAATTATCGCCTAGAGCTATACCTAAAGGAGCTTCAGGCTCAAGCTTAATAGAAATACTATTTTGGGCAGCTGAAAATAATCAAATAGTTGATAACACTAACTTTGCTCCTTGGTCTTTTTCTGACAACAGTAATCAATTTTATTCTGCTAGTACTGATATTTATGTTCAACCTCAAATACAATTAACTGAGCCTTTTGAACTTAATCAAATCATAGAGTTAACAGGTGAAAACAGTGCTACTACAGTAAATGTAAAAGTAGTTGACGTTATTGGAGATAATCCAGGGCCTAACGGAGGTTATTATGTAATAAATAGAGTTGATGACTTTGAATTAGAAAACGAAGTATCTGGAGTTGACTATAATCCTAATTCAGCTGACGAAAACTGGTTTGCTAGAGCTGTTAACAAAGACGAAATGTACGCAAAAGATTTTATAAGATTTTCGTATAGATATATTTATACAGACAACGAAATATCTGCTCTTGCTCCTTTTAGTCCTGCGGCGTTTATAGCTGGCGACTACGCGTATCAAGCTAAAGACGGTTTTAATATAGGTATGTTTAATAGAGCTGAATCAATTGAAATATTTGATTATGTTCATGATCACACACCTAAAGATGTTGTAAAAATACAACTTATATTTAAAAGCCAAAAGTCTGACAATATGTATTCGTTTAAAACTATTGACATTAACGAAGGGCATATTCCAGATGGTATACTTAGAGGTACTAAATATTTTAGATCATCTCCATCTTTTTCTTGGGACACAGAATCTTTTAAAATAAAAGAAAGAGTTTTTGGCTTTACATTGCCATCTGATCAGCAAACTAGAGTTTTTGACGCTGTACCTAAAAAAGCTGTAGCGCAAGAAGTGCAAGCTAACAGATTAATGTATGGAAATTATACTCAAGATTACGATTTATTCGATGCTTCTAATAATATTATAGAAGCTGATATAAAAACTAAAGTTAGACAAAATAATTTTGAAAGTACTGGAACAAGTGTTGATTCGCCAAATATTTTTTCAGCAAATACAAATCATCAAGACTTTGTACCTTCAAGTGGGGCTGGAACTTTAGAAGATCCTTTTGTTTTTAGCAACACACCGTTTAACACTCAAATTATAGGAGATCCTGCAAGCTCAAATACTGCTGGTACTGCAAATGGTGGTAATTATTTTACTGGTTCTAATATTCAAATGTCTGGTGAGTTTGATCCTGGAGATAATTTTAGCAGCTTTCAACCTTCAGATTTAACTACTGGGACTCAAGGTAACAGTATTTACACTGTTCCTGTTTCAGGTTATTATACTATAGAAGCTTCAGCTAGGGTTGTTGCAACTGTTACTACTCCTGGAACTACAGACGGTATTAGCCGTAGAACAACTAGATTAGTTGTGCTTCCAGTTCTAAATGGTGGCGAAGGCCAATCTGTTCCAACGATACTGTGCACTAATTTAGGTGGCGCTACTGGTTACGCTGTAGGTTTAGCGCAAGGTAATGATGGCACTCTAGCTGGCTATGAAGATTGTGTAGCTAGCCCTTGGGTTTCAGAAGAAAGCATTTTAGCATCACTTGATGATTCTGCTGATGAGAGCGATTATTTTTACATGCTTCAAGATGTAGATGGATCTTCTGTTAGCGTGTGGGATCCGGGCAACAATGATGATTCTTGGATTTTAACAATACCACCTACCACTGTATACTTGCATAAAGGTGAGCAAAGTTTAGACGGTGTTCCTACTGCTAACCGATTTGGATTTTTAGGATTAGCTGTTCAATGTCTTACTGGTAGCGCTACTGATTCAGTTGTTATTACTGACGTTAATTTTAGTATAACATCTGCTCCTACTGAAGAGCTTGAAACAGGAATTACAAGAGGAGAAAGATCAGTCAAAGCAATAAGAAACTATAATTTAGGTGTAGTTTATAGAGATAGATTAGGTAGAGAGTCTTCTGTGCTAATAGGTAAAGAAAATGATTTTTCTTTAGGTAAAGCGCTTTCTAAGCAAAACAACTCTTTAGTATCTAGAGCTAGAAATAATGCTCCAAAGTGGGCAGAAACATATAAGTTTTTTATAAAAGAAAATACTAGTAAATTTCAAAACTTAGTATTAGAAGCTGCTTTTGCAAGTGAAAACTTAAATTATATGTACCTTGTTTTTAACTCTGTAGACGTAAATAAAGTAAAAGCTGGAGATTATTTAATAGGTAAAAAAGTACATAACTCAAATACTTACGTTAGTGATGACGATGCTAAATGGAGAATAGTGTCTATAATAGGTAACGTTGATGCTGATGGCACTGTTAACGGTGATCATGTCCCTACTTCAATTAGCACTATTTCTGGCGATGAGCTAGAAGGTAAGTTTTTTGTAAAAGTTAGAAATATAGATCTTGCAGGCGCAGGTAGTATATTAGGTGAATTATCTACAACTTCTGTTGATGGAACAGATATTCAGTATGTTTCATCAGAGTCTAATAACGGCGCTGTATTTGAAGTTGAACCTGAAAACCAAATAGATTTAGATTTATATTATGAAGCTAGTGATTCTTACGCTATTAAATTAGACAGAAGAAATGCTACAAAACACATAAGACCTGGTATGAGAATATCTTTTCCATACAATAATCTACCACTTGGTAGTAATTTAAGATTTGGTGCTAATAATAATCCTAAAATAAAAAGAGTAATTGGAGCTCTTACTGATGGCTTAGAGCAAACTTCTAATCAGTCTCCTGATGCTTCATGCCAGCTAATATTAGAATCTCCTTCAAATACTTTTCTTAGTGCTACAGTTAATGGTTATATATGTAGAATATACAATGATGAGTTTGGGTTTAAAAACACAAGAGAATACGTAGAAGCTAGAATGTTTGGAGGCATATATAACGGATCATTAACTCTTAAACTAAAACCTATTGTTCACACGGTGCCTGGTAATGATCCAGAAGTTGAAATTGGACTTCCTTGGTATAATTGTTTTTCTTTTGGTAACGGTGTTGAGTCTGATACTATTAGAGATGACTTTAATGGAACAGAACTTTTTAAATATATAGCAGCAGGAAAACAAAGTGGTTTTAAAGCTAACATGCCGTCAGAAAACTATGGTGAATATACTTATTTAAGTAAAATAATATTTTCACAAATATATAATGAAAACATTGGATCTAACAGATTTAATCAATTTTTAATGTCTGAAAATATAGTTAAAGAATTAAATTCTGATTATGGTAGTATACAAAAATTATACTCAAGAAACAATGACTTATTAGCTTTATGTGAAAGAAAGTGTTTAAAAATATTATCTAAAAAAGATGCTCTATTTAATGCTGATGGTAATCCTCAGCTGTTAGCTACAGATAAAGTTTTAGGTCAAGCTATACCGTTTGTAGGTGATTATGGTATTTCTAAAAATCCTGAAAGCTTTGCTGTTGACGAGTATAGATGTTACTTTACAGACAAACAGAGATCAGCTGTTATTAGATTATCTAATGATGGAATAACAGCAATTTCAGACTACGGTATGAAAGATTGGTTTAAAGATCAAATGATAAACTCAGAAGCTATAATTGGTAGCTTTGACAGTCAAAAAGAAGAATATAATATAACGCTACATGAAGTAACTAATAAAAACAATAGCAAAAACGTTTATACGTTATCGTTTAACGAAACTATTGATGGTTGGACTAGCTTTAAATCTTACATACAAGAAGCTGGCATTACATTAAACAATGTTTACTATACTTTTAAAAACGGTAGATTGTTTCGACATGGTGAGCTACAAGGTGCAAGTAGCTTTAACGAGTTTTATACTAAACAATACAACTCTAGTATTACTAGTTTATTTAATGATATTGTAAGTACTGTAAAAACTTTTAGAACAATAAATTACGAAGGAACTCAAGCAAAAATTACTTCTTTTGCTGACGTTCTTTTTGACGATGTTACTTACACAGATGGAGAATATTACAATTTAATTTCTAAATCAGGCTGGTACGTAGATACTATTAATACAGATCTTCAAGATGCTCAAGCAAAAGAATTTAAAGATAAAGAAGGTAAATGGTTTTCTTATATAAAAGGAAATGAAACAATTCATACAAACTTAATTGATGGAGGTACAGATTTAACTACAAATATAGATATATCTGAATTTTCTATGCAAGGCTTAGGTATATTACAGTCTCCTGTAACTTTAATAGATGGAGAAATACCTGAGACAGGATTTGAAGTAGTTGTTACTGCTGATATTGACTATGAATCTGAGTCTGACGACATATAATATAAATAAATATGCCTAATATAATAACAGTACAAGACAAAGAATATTACAACATAACTCAAGTTGGTACAGACTCAACAACTGGACCAACAACTACGTTGTTAATATCACCAAACGAAGGTTATTCTATTAACTCAACACAATTTACAGGTGTTGATGTTGATGGCGTTTATACTGTTTCTTTTGTAGATACAATTGGTGTTAACGCACCTGCAAATGAAGTAAATTTAATAGTAACTTGGGCTGGCGCGCAAAATGTTGACGCTAATACCACTTATAACGTAGAAATAACATTTGATGATACTTTTGAATCTTTTTCTAGTGATATAATAGATTTATCTTTTACAGTTCAAGCCAGTGGATCAATTAATTGGCTAAACACAACTCTTAAAGTAATAAACATTGAAGGTGTAATACCTGCTGCTAGCATTGAAAACGTAGCTAATGCAAACACTATTTTTAATGTTGAAAAAACATTATATTCTTACGAACAAACTAATATGGTTTGTGTAGAAGTTGAAACTACTGAAGGTTTATATTATTACGAGCCTGGCGGCTTTCACTCAATAACAATTGAAAATGCTGTAGGTCTTTTTGAGCTTTTACAAGTTGAAGAGGTTTTAGATAATTACGGGTATTGTTATAAGAAAAAATATTACTTAGCGTATACTGGAAATGAAGCAATAGAAGAAAATGATGATATTGTTATAACAGTACATCCGCCTGCTTTGATAACTTATTTTGCTAATTTTGAGTTAGACTCTGTGCATTACGGGCCTACTACTCAAGAAGAAAAACAGTTAGTAATTTCTACAAATATTCCAACAGGTTCTTGGCAATTATCTTTTGCTGATGTGTGGGCTAATGCCGGTGAAACAGCCGTAACGTCTAGTGGCACTGATGATTTTGGCAACACTTATTATACTATGTACATAGACCTTGATTCTTTGCCTAGCTTAGATCCAAGAACTCAAACTGTATCGTTAAAAGATCAAATATACAGCTATATTGTTAGAGATACTATATCTGTTACTCAAAGTGTTGCAATGGCAATAAGCATGCATATAAAAAGTAGTCCTCCAGGTGAATATGTTATAGGTGATACGCCGCCAGATTTTGTAACTACACAAGCTGCTAAAGTTATTGGTAGGCCAAATCTTGTTGAAAACGCTTTTGAAGAAGGTTTTGACGGTGTGCAAACTTACTATCAAGTTCCTTACTATGGCGGTGTAGATCCATTGGTTTATGAGTTAATACTTAATATTTCTAATCCTGGAGTTGCTGTTACACAAGAACTATTAAACACAGGAGATTATTTTCAATTTTCACAAATTCCAGAGTTTTTTCCTGTAGCTTCATTACCGCCTAGTGAAGACTATAAAAATAGTAGTTTTATAGATTTTGCTGGATTTTTATGGGAGTTTGTTACTGGCGGTGAAAATGACTCAACAACTCAATTTAGAAGATATTTTCATATAAGAAATCAAGACGCATTTGATCATAATGGTATTGCTATTGATCCTGGAGCTTTTGGCTCTACAGATCGTACAGCTACTATGACGATGATACACCCTTACGATAACGCTTTATCTAGTACTGTTACTGTTGAGCAGCATGAAAGAAGATATGACGGCGCGCCTGTATATATTTCTACTATAGATTCAGCTGGTAATACTAACACTGGACTTACTGTGTCTGGAGTAAGTACTGTAGGAACAGATGATACGTCAACTTATGGAAGTGATATTAGTATTCCTGGTGGTGTTGGAGGTATAAGGCTTAGAATAGATCAAAATATTACTCCAGGTAGTGTAGCTTGGCCTCAAGGAACGTTTAATACGTTTAATCAAATAACTACTGATGAAACAGAAGCAGATACTTTTAAACAATATCCAAGGCCAGTTTGTTTAGTTCAATATGGAGCAGTTTTTTATGGAGAATTAAACAAGCCAGATGGAGCAGCGCAATTAGTAGGAGAAGATTCAAGTTATACTGAAGTTGGTGAAATAGAATATAATAGTAACTATAACATAGCTATAGCTGCTGAACAGCATCAATATGAAAAAACTATTCAGTTTAATAGCGAGAACAACTCTTTTAGCGACAGAAGAATTACTTTTTGGCTTTTTCACTCTCAAAATGAACATGTGACTGGTTTTAATTTTGATCACAACGCAAAACTTACTATAGTCCATGAAGCTAAAGATAAATTACAAGCTTATATTTGGCCTGTTGAATCAGATACATACGACACGTTAGAAAGCGCTTACATAATGCCTGAAGGCGAAGTTAGAAACATAAACTTAGATTTTAATACAACTACGCCTGGTATTGTTCCAACGTTTGGCCTTTGGGATCAAGAAACACAAGTTTATACGCCAATGACTACTAGCGTTGCTATAGATGGTTTTTTCTTTAACGGTTTAAATGCAACAGCTATATACAATGCTAACGGTGGTTATCAATATAAATTAAACGCCGGCTTTACCGAAAATGCAGTTGGTGCTCCAAACAGAAACGCTACACTTGGATTTTGGCACTCGACAGCAACGCCTGGTGTAGATCCTCCTACAGANACTGTTTCCTTTTTTCAACCTGGTGCTTATGCAGATCCTAATATATACTTTGTTACAGGTGTAGTTGATGGTAGCTCTATTCAGTCTGGAGAAGCTGGTAGTGTAACTTTTAATATTACTGTTTCAGATTATGATGCTGATGATTTTGCAAATGCAGAAAATCTTCCTGATATACAACTTGTAGTTTTAGACTTTCCAAACACTTCAGGTAATCTTATTGCAAACGACGGTAGTATAGTTCCTACTACAGCAAGTCTTGAAGTGGTAGCTAACGCTAACTTTGCTGTTGATGGCTTTACGCATACTGTTACTGTAAATCATAATGAAAACACTACAGGTAGTCAGTTTCATTTTGGTTTGAAAATTAAACATCAATACATGGCTGCGTTTGATAATAATGATACTATTTTTTGTACTTTACAAGCTACTGAAGCTATATATTTTGGTAGAGCTACTTGGCTAAGTCAAGATGGATCTTTTAGTGAAGAGCTATATTTAGAAGACGAAGAAGATAAAACTATAACAGTTCCAAACAATGCTGATCAATTAGTTTTAGAAATAAGAACAAACTTAGGCGGCGAAGCTGAAGATGATAATTCTGGCGCGTATTATTTACCTATAGATTATATTGTCGCTAGATGGGTTACTGGTAACAATAAAGTATTTAGCAACGGTAGTAACGAGGCAAGTACGAATAACAACCAAGGACAAGCTTATGATATACCTCACAGTTTTTATATGAACAAAGGTTTAGGTGACAATAGCGTACCTTTAAGTCAAGAAAACAGCGCACACGTAATAAAGTCTCCATCTAAATCAGAGTCAGGTTGGAATCATCTTACACAAACTAACGGTGGTTATCCTTCGGTAGGTGATATAAATTGGACTTCTTTTGGAGCTTGGCCTAACGTTAACTATAATGTAACTTTAAACGTAAGTAAAAATACAACAGGTTATGATACAGAGCAGTTTATTGCTATATGGACTGGTGATAAGTCTCCAAAAACAAACTTAGTAGATGTGTCTCAAGCTTTTTTCCAGGACAACGCTGATACTGCCGGTAGTATTTCTGGTACTGAAAGTGGTAAAAATTTACTTAATATTAGAGCAGGAGCTGTTCAAGGTATTGATGATTCTTTACCTTCAAATGCTTTAGATTATGTTAATCTTGTTCAAGATTTTACAAACAACATTGAATTTGTAGGAAAAGATAAAATAAAATGGAATCAAAATGGAGAACTTCTTGCATCAGGCACTAATGCTTCTTATACTTTGTTTAATGGAGATGGCTGTCCAGTTTCTTGGAACAAAAAAAATTATGGTTTAATAAACCTTGGTATTATGCAACCTACTAATCCAACAGATGCAACTCCTACTTTTGANGCTACAAGTAATAATAGTTACGGTTCTGGTAAAATTCTTGGTATTTCTTTTGATGTTGAAGACTATGAGTGTATTACTCCTGAAGATCCTATAGACGTTGGTATTGCTAGTGGTTATTATAACCTACCAGCTTTTGCTCCAGGAAGCGTTGAAAGCGAAGAAATACATCAAGAGTTTGAAGATTATGGTGGTGAGTTAGGTGAAGTTGTTCCTGGTGATCATGTTCAAATGCTTTCTAAAATAAGAAAAACTGGAAATGGTCATTGCGAAGGTAAAATAAGAATAAATTCTGGCCTACCTAATTTTATGAATGGTATAAGATTTTTTGTAAGATCTGGTGTTAAGTGTACTTTTGCAAATATAAAAGTTTGGGAAATAGATGATGAATCTGTTTTAAAACCTGGTTCTGGTTTAAACTACAAAGTTGATTTACAAACTAGTATTGCTGATTCTGAAAGATCTCCTAACGATGTAATAAAAATAGTTCACGCACCTTTTGAAGCTAGCTTAAGTTTTGCTCACGATCAAATTTTTGGTGGTGCTGTGCAAGATCCAGGCGTAGAAATTATTAGCAATAGTGTAGTTGATGGCACAGATTTTCTTACTAGTATAGATGGCGTAGGTTTATTTACGCTTCATACGCAAGGTATCGCTGCTAATACACCTGTAATTAGAGTTTGGGATGGTGCTAATAGCTATGCGGTGAATACTTCTGTAGACCAACCTTATAATGCTTTTCTTTCATGGGCTATAGTAATTCTTGATGCTAATCCTGACGAAAACGGAGAACGTACATTTTCATTTATTGTAACTGAAGATAATCCTTTTGGAACTTCAAGACAAGTGCGTTTAGGTATTTTTGATGGTGAACCTGCGCTTGATATAACCGCGCCATTAGATACATATTTTATATCTCAAACACCTGATCCAAATGCTCCTTAAATAAATAAATATGCCTTATACAATAGATTTACATATAGAAAACATAAACGATTCTTTACAAGTTGGAGATACAGTGTATTATACTACTTCTAATCTTTTTGGGGGTTTTAATGTTAATGGTGGTGATTGGCAAGATATTGTAAAAGTTGGTACGTGTACTTTAATAAACAAACCGCTCAACAGAATAAGAGTTGAAGGAGATTTAAATATAGAGCTGCCAGGTGTTAACAGTTATATATTCTTTTCTAAAGACAACTTAATAAATTTAAGCTCTGCAAAAGGATATTTTGCTGAAGTTAAAATGATAAATGATGAATATAACAAAAAGTCAGAACTGTTCCAAATTACGCTAGGGGCTGACACTAGCAGTAAATAGAGCACTCAAACTGTAACTATATATAAATAAATTAAATTATGGCAAAAGGAAGTTTAAAAGATCCATTTAAAAATAAAGAAGAAAGCCCAATGAAAGTTAGTGGCTCGCAAATTGGTTCAGCTGGCGGAGCTATACTTGGATCAATAATACCTGGCGTTGGAACCGTTATAGGTGGAGCTGTTGGAGGTGTTATTGGAGGGTTATTTGATAGAAATAAAGGTCAAACAGAACCAATTCAAGTAGGGCCTACTCAAGCAGAGCAAGATTTAAATGCACGTATGAAAGCTTTTGAGGATTATACATTTAAAACTACAAATCCTTATGAAGACATGACAGTGAACACTCAGGCCGCTGAGTTTCAAAGAGACATGCAAGCTCAACAACAAGCTGATACGTTACAAGCTCTTAGAGGTGCTAGAGGATCTGCAGGAGCAGCTTCTTTAGCTACTGCTATGTCAAGGCAGGCTGCGGAAAAAGAAAGAGCTATAGCTGCAGATATAGGCAAACAAGAACAAGCTATACAAATGGCTCAAGCTAAAGCAGAAGCAGAAAATCAAAAAGCAAGACAAGCTTTTGAGTTAGATCGTATGACAACTATGTTAGGTATTAGTATGGCTGAAGTTACTGGTCAAGAGCAAGCTAGACTAGCTGCAGATCAAGCTAGAATGAATAGAAGTTCTCAACTACTAGGAGCTGGTATTAATGTACTAGGAACTTTAGGTAGTGCTTTTATATCAGGCGGTGGTTTAAGTCCTAGAACGCCAGATTATGATACTCCTACAGCTTCTGTTCCTTCAATAAAGCCTACTAGCATACCAACTAATACATCTATACCTCAAACTTTACAACCTGTAACTCTAAATCAGTGATAATATGGCAAAAAAAACTACATCATCACAGTCATTAATATCTGCTGCACAGAGATTGTACAGCACTAAATATGCTGAAGCTCAAAAAGACATAGCGCCAATACTTAAAGGTGTTCAAGGCGCTGCTATGCAAATAGAAAACGCTATTACTCAAAAAAGAAAAGAGCAAAAAGAAAAGTCTGAAAAAATAGATGACTCATTTAAAGATATACTATTAAATAATCCTACTTTAAGGCCACAGCTTGCTGCAAAGCTAGAAAGCTTACAAGATCAGTATTATGATAATTTAAAAATATCAGAGGGCGCTTTTGTAGGCCGTGGAAAAAAGAGAGAAGCAGCTGAAGCTAATAATATAATAGCTGGCCAATTAGCTAAATATGAATCGCAACTAAGATCTGTAGATTTAAATAAAAAACCTTCTGCAAATATTTCTAATGCAAATAAAACAACAACTAAAGTTGATAATGTTATATTTAATGATAAAAGCTTAGTTGACAATGTTATTATTGAAGATGATGGTATAAAGTTTATAAATAGTAAAGGAGAAAAAATACCATTAGATCAATACAAACAACCAAAAGAAGTTTTTCAAGTAGGTATTGATGGCATGATAGATACTTTTAAGTTAGTACAAACAGCTGGTGATCAAGGTAAAACCTATGAAGGTGGTATTGAAGAAGAAGTTGAAGCTAATATAAAAAAGTTTTTAAACACAGATGATTTTGATTCTTTATTGTTTGATGACATAGGTACATTTAATTGGGCTAAAGAAAACATGATGCAAGAGTTTGGCGAAAACTCAGGCGTTAAAAGAGTTGATGGTGAAATAGTAATAGAAGATGAAGCTAAATACCTTGACAACTTAGAAACATTAAAAGATAGAGTCGCAACAAATCCAAAAAAATACAAAGACGACTTTAGAGGTGATTATTTAGCGTCTGCTAAAGCTAAATACAATGAAGCTAAATCAGCTTATGACGCTGAGCAGTCTAAAGAAACTAGCGGCACATATAAAGATAGATTAAATGACTTCCAAAGATTTGTCACTTCTTATAACATTGCTGCTGAAAACAAAAGTAATGTAATAAGCTTACCTGATGGTCGTTTTGCTAAGTATGAAGGAGAAGACAAATATAGACTTTTAAACAAAAATAACATACCAATAGAAGGTCCTGACGGCTTAGTAAGTGATCAAGACTTAGTTAATATAGCTGGTATGCCACCTAGTTTTGTTCAACAACTTGATAGAAGATACATGGGTCCGTTAGCTGCAGGTGAGTTTGATAGAAGAACTGAAGAAGAAAAAGCTAGTAGTCGAGCACAAGATTTAATTAACAAATATACAATAAAATAAAAGGCTAATGGAAGAGTTAGAAGCAATTGTTCAGCGTATGATAGATGCTGGAGAGAGTGAAGATAATATTAAGTTAGTTATTGAAGAGTACACGCAAAACGTGGAAAAGACAAACGGCTCTCAGAAAGAGGATGCGACTGTAGAGCCAGTAGATATGGCATCCAGGCAGGACGCTACTTCATTGGTGTCACCAAAGTTTCAAAATGTAACAATAGATATTCCTGATCTTACTCAAGAAGAGTTTGAAGCTATTGTAAATGTAGAAAGTCAAGCTGACGATCAAAGAAAAAAAGATGCAGCTGAAAAAACTAAGCAATATAAAAGACAGTTAAAAATTGAAGAAATAACTGGTATTAAACCCGAAGACTATCCAAGTTTAACGATAGACGAACAAGATCAGTCGTATATGGGTAGAGTTGTTAAAGTTCCAGTTCAAGAAAAAGCAAACATGGACAAAATGGAAAACATCATATCTGATGTTTCTAGTGAGTTTATGGATCAATTTGCTCCAATGTTATCTAATGAATTTAAAGCTTTAGAAAATTATCAAAGCGACCCAATGAAGTACGCTGATGAATTAAAAGAAATAGAAAATAAAGCTTACACAAACATATCTAAAAAATATCCAGGGTTATCTAAAAAAGATTTTACTGATATAGCTAATATTGGCGGCTCAGGTTTATTTCAAAATGCTTTAGATAAACAAGCCAATACATACAACTCAAAAGCTAATCAAGCTAATTTAAAAGGTGCTGAAACTTTAGACGAAGACTTTTATAAAAGCGTTATAGCAAACGAAGACTCTAGTAGAAATACAAAAGAACTACAAAAAAAAGAGTTAGTTGAAAATATAATTCAAAAAACAAGAGAGTTACAAACAACTCAAGAAGGGCCACGAGCTAGATTTCTTAGATTTGAAATAGCTCAACATAAAGATGATATACAAAAATTAGCTACTACAAAAGAAAGAATAGGTTACGATCCTAAAGACTTAACATATAGAGATGTTGTTGATCCAACACTTGCCAGCTCATATTTTGAAAACGAAACTACAAAATACCGTAGAGATAAAATTAGAAAAGCACAAGAGAGTTTTGAAGGAGTTAAAGATCTTGGTTTAGAACAAATTAAATCTTCAGAGCCAACTATGACAGATCTTCAAGCTATAGAAAAATTTTTAAAATCCAAAGCTTACGAGTTGCAACAACTTCAAGTTGCTGGAAATGAAGAAACAATATCTGTTGATATTGCAAAATCAGCTGGCACTAGACTATATAGGGATTTAAAATCTATGGGATTAGTTAAAGATGGTCAAACAGGTAGCGTTGATGTACCTATTAAAACTATATTTGATCTTGGCTTTGATGGAAGAGATTTTGAGCCAGACGAAAAATACTTATTAGGATCTTTCGATGTTATGAAAGATGCCATGTCTGAAGACGATAGACTTAAGTTATTAAACTATGAAGACGCTATATACAGAACTAAAGGTGAAATATCGTCTTTATATGATCTTAGATATTTAAATAACGATCCAGAAACGTTAGATAGAGGNGGCGGTGTTAAATCTTTTTTAGAAACTACAGTTAAAGCTGTAGCTACGCACTACACCGATTTACGTATAGAAGAAGCTGATAAGTTTGCTGCTATGGGTAAAAATGAAACAACAGCAGCTACACTAGAAAAGTTTGAAGCTATAGTTCCAGACTTTAATGAAACATTTAAAAAAGAAATTGCAAACGGTGAAATAGACGAGCTTGGCTTTACTAAAGAGCAAATGCAAGCCATAGAAAAAACATTTGGAGAAGAGATTGGTGAAGGTGTTGGGCACTTTGTTCCAATGCTTATTGATCTTGGCGTGTTGTCTGCTGGTACAGGCATGGTTATGAGTATACCTAAAATAGCTAGCGCTATGGCAACTCTAAGAGGCGGTACTGCTTTTCAAAAAGCTCAGTTTCATGCTATAGCGGCAATGATTGAAGAAGGTAAGATGTTTACTGTAGGTATGGGAGCTGGTACTGGTGCTGGTTTTTACGCAGGTGGTCAGCTTACTACTGGCGTTTCACCATTTAAAGGAAGATTTAAATATTTTGATCCAGTTTGGCAAAGAGTTGTTAAAGGTGGAGTAGTTGGTGCTTCTTCATCTCAGCTTGCCACGGTAATGGAAAATGGTGTTAAAGATTTAATGGGTGACGCTGACTTTAAAGCGGCTATAGATCAACATTTTGGCCATTTAACCACAAGAGATTTTATTGTAGAGTCTATAGTATTTAGCATTGTAGGAGCTTCACATTTAAGAAAAAAAGACTTCATGTCTACAAGCGGCAAATACAAAGCGCTTGATGAGCTTAACAAAGAGTTACGTGAAGTTATGCCAGAAGGTGGTATTGAAAAAATGACTTCTGAACAAAAAGAAAAATACGGCGCGTTGTTAAGCGCTAAAAACGTTATAGAGCAACAAATTCAAGTAGANACAAACGCTGTAGAACTAGATCCTAATAGCAAAAACTTTGNAAAAAATTATAACGCTAGAATAGTAAGGCCAACAGAAAACGCTGTTAGACAAGTTATACCTGAATATAAAGGCTTTGATGTTAGATTTGTAGAAGGTAAAGGAGAGCTAGCCGAAGGTAATACTGCTGAGTTTAGATACAAAGAAGGTAAAGATGGTAAAGATTTAATTATACTTGACAAAAATGCTTACACGCCTGGCAAAACAGCACATGAGCTTACACACCTTGTTACAGAAAATTACTTTAGAAGAAACCCTGAAGCAGAAGTTAAGTTTACAAAAAAAATGGAAACACTTTTTAAAGACTTTAACTTTGAGGCTTTTGAAGGAACTCCTCTAGCAGAGTTTATAAAAGAAGGTTATAAAATAGATGCTAAAACAAAAGAAGGTAGATCTGAAGCCGCTAGAGAGTACTTAGCGTATATGACAGAGCTTTTATCTGATCCTAAAATATACTATCAAAAAATAGCGCCAACGTTTTTTAAAGAAGCTAAACAAGAATTACTGTCTATAGTAGAAGAAAACTTTGGTTATAGACCTAAAGTTAGAAACGCTAAAGAGTTTGTAGAACTTTTAGGTAGATTTGCAAAAGATCAACGCATGGCTTTAGGCTTTGAAATGAAAGCTGCAAGACTTGCTGATCTTGAAGAGTTTGATTTTTTAGGTATTGAATTTGTAGAAAACAATAAGAAAAAAGAAAAGGCTACGTTTGCTTCGCAAGATTTAACTAAAAAAAGGTTTTTAATAGAAAAAGAAAAGCTTGATGCTAGTGACATGTATCGTCTTGATAAACGGCTTTTTGATGAAGCTGGTAATAGTAAACACAAGCCTACGCTAAAAAAAGGTGAACCAGGCTATGAGGCTGAAGCTGCTAAAATAAAAGAACAATATCAAAGTTCAAGTGAGTTTAGAGAAATTTCAGATGTTATTCAACGTGAACTTCAAGCACCAAAAGGTGGGCTTTATAAATTAATTGAAAAAGAAGCTGACGCTGCGGGCATAACATTTAATAGGCAAGGTTTTATAGAAGCTGTAAAAGATAATTTAATAATAAGAGAATACAACTTTAATCCAGCTGAAGGTGGTGGTAGCTTATATGGTTACTATAGCGGTATAGCTATACCAAGAGAAGCAACTAGAGCTAAAGAAGCTTTTGTTAAAAGAGCAGAAACTGGCGAAGGTATTAAAAAAGTAGAATTAGACAAAGAAGTAGGCGAAGGAAGAGCTAGATTTGAAGTTGAAGCAGAAAAAAGTTATTTTGAAAAAGATTTTGAAAATGAAGATGTTGGTATTGCTGCTCAAATTAGATATAGAGATTACTTAAAAGAAGCTGGATTAAAAGAGTCTGAAGCAGAAGCTTACATGCCTACTGGCAAAGGTATGGATGTTGCTAAAAAATTACAAATAGAAGTACCTGAAATAGATTTATCTCAACCAGATATAGCAGCCGCTATTAATGCGCCGCAAACTGTAAAAGAAGGCTTGAGCTACAAAAATCTTAGAAAAACATCTAATGAAATTACTGGTAATACTGTTGCNTTAGAGTATTTTAATTTAAANCCTGAGCTATGGAGTATANTAAAAACTACGCCAGCTAAAAATTTAAATANTCNAGCTAGACAAGCTATTAAAGATAAATTAAAAGAAAATGTTGAGACTCACATAAAGCTACTGCCTCAAGGCGCTCAAGATTTAATAACTAGACAAGGAGAGAACGTTACGCCAGAGTTTTTGAAAAATACTTCTACGGGCACTAGAAAAAAACTACTAGAAATACCAATGCTTTATACTAAAAAATCAAGAACTGGTAAAAACTTAGCTGAATTTGTTAAAACACCAGAACTTATAAAATATGAAAAGCTAGTTGATCCTAAGCAAGGTACACCTGAGTTTGAGTTTAAGCAAGGTTTTGAAAATAAATTTTTAGAGTTTTTTGAAGGTCAAGGTAGAGAAAAAGATCAGTTACTTAAAGGTATTGTGTTTGAAACTATAGACGCGATACATAATCAGTCTGTAAGAAAAGCTTTAAACGCTATAGGCGCTGGTAAAGAAGTAATAAATCAAGCAGCATCAGGTAAGTCAAGCGCTATAGCTTCTAAAGTATTAGATAACTATTTTGTTAGATTTCCAGAACAAAGCTTTGAACAAGCTCAAGAAGCGTTTTATAGAGCTTACTTAGGTGATGTTAAAAACTTAAGCAAAGAGCAAGCTCAATACTTTAAAAACATAGGTTTAGAACCAGGTTTAATGACTAGAGAACAAGCTCTAACGTATGGTTATATGGATGCTATGGCTATGGCTGGTAAATCTAAACAGGTTAGATTTGACAAAGACTTACAGATAGCTGAAATAAAAGATATTACATTAGAAACTGGAGAAGTTGTAAGCGCTGCAGAAATAAAAGGTTTAGATTTAAGNGCAAACTTTAGTGTAAAAAAAGGTGATGTTATAGTAAACGTTAATAGAACAAATAATTTTGTTGATCACTCTGTAGAGTTTGCTAAACTATTACCAAAAGAAATAGCACAAAATCTTAGCTTTTTTGATCAAATACTATTTTTACATCAAAGAACTACTTTTGAAAAAGAANCAAGAGACGTTAAAAAAAGTGGTGGAAAAATAATAGATCAAAGTGGAAACAGCATAGTTGGCCAGCCTTTTACAAAAGGTAGATCAAGAGCTCTTGAAGGGCTTGGAGAAAACACTATTAAAGAAATATGGGAAGGTATTGGTTTTGATTTTAAAAAAGCAACATCTCAAGTTACAGGTCAAAAGAAATATGCTGAAGCAAAGACCGAGGCTGAAAGAATAGCAATAATTGAAAAGTTTTTTAATCAATTTAGTGAGTCAAATAAAATTAAGATATACAACGGTATAGCTTCAACAATGGAAGCGTATGTTCACTCTGGTAGAAATAAAGCTGAAGTTTTAAGCCGCATGGAGTGGGCTGCTAACGCTATGCGTAGTAATAGTAATTTAAGGTTAGGGTTAAGACAAACAGCTCCTATATTTGCAATATACAAAGGTACTGGGTTAATGACACCAGAGCAGTTTAAGTTAGAGCATGCTAAAACTTCTGTAAAGCAGTCATTAACTACTTTTGAGTTAATATCTCAAAACAAATGGAGAGAGTATGGTGCTGAAACACTAAAAGATTTTGTTGGTGTATTAGCTCCTAAAAAACTACTAGACATTATAGATGCTAAAGGCGGAACAACAAATATGGAGGCTTTGTATCGCATGGCTATTTTAGAGCCAAAAACTTTATCTGAATTTGTTACGGTAGAGTCTAACGGTAAACAAACTTTATTAGACTACATGCTTAAAAAAGGCAAAGCTGAAATTGAAGCTAAAGCTGTTAAAGAAGCTACGCTTCAAGAGATGATGCTTAAAACTGAAAGAAAAAAACTTAAAGATGTAGGTTTATTATCTGATGTTAACATGGGTAAATCTATGGCTGCTAAAAGTTTAAAAAACCATGATAAAGCTATAATACAAGCTAGAGAAAAAAACAAGACCTCTAGAGGTATGTCAACGTTTGATTTTGATGAAACACTAATTGTTGGCGGTAAAAACTTTGTTACAGCAACAAGAGGCAAAGAGTCTATAAAAATTAGCTCAGAGCAGTTTCCACTTCAAGGGCCTAGACTTGCTGAACAAGGATATAAGTTTGACTTTAAAGACTTTGTAAATGTTAAAGGTGGTAAAGAAGGACCTTTAATGCAAAAGCTAAAAAATCAAATAGAAAAATACGGAACAGACAACGTGTTTATATTAACAGCTCGTATGCAAGAAGCGGCACCAGCAATACAAGCTTGGCTTAAAACACAAGGTGTTAATTTACCTATAAAAAACATTACTGGCTTAGGCAACAGTACAGGTGAAGCTAAAGCGCTTTGGATGCTTGAAAAGTTTTCTGAAGGCTATAACGATATGTATTTTGTTGACGATGCTTTACCTAACGTTAAGGCTGTAAAGAGAGTTTTAGATCAACTAGATATAAAGTCTGATGTTCAACAAGCTATGGCTTCTAAAAACCTAAATAAAGAAGTCAATGATATAATGCAATATTCTTTAGGTATAGGCTCTAGTAAAGTGTTTTCAAAAGCTGAAGGTAAAGTTAGAGGTAAAGACATTAAACGTCGTAGATTTTTTATGCCTGACACAGCTTCTGATCTTGAACTATTGTTAGAGCCGTTATACGGTAAAGGTAAAAAAGGTATTGAAAATAAAAAATGGTTTGAAGAAAACTTTATTAGAAAGTGGGAAAGAGGCATAAACGACTTTAATAATGCTAGACAAGCTGTAACTAACGATTATTTAACGTTAAGAAAAAAGAATAAAGACGTTGTTAAGCAACTACCTGAAGCTGTTGAAGGAACAAACTTTACTCATGATATGGCTATGAGGGTTTATATATGGAATAAAAATGGTTACACTATACCTGACCTTGCGCCGGCAACACAGAAAAAACTTGTAAGCTATATAATAAATAATCCTAAGCTACAAGCTTACGCTGAAAGTGTTGCTAGATTAACAAAGGTTGAAGGTGGTTTAAAAGAGCCGTCTGCTGAATGGTGGGGTGAAACAATAGCTAGTGAAATACAAGGTTTAGGCGAAGGTATAGGTCGTAAAAAATATATACAAGATTTTATAGACTCTAAAAACGAAATATTTAGTGAGGCTAATTTAAATAAAATGGAGTCTAAGTTAGGTGGTAACTGGCGTGAGACTATTGAAGATATGTTTGATCGTATGGAGACTGGTCGAACTAGAAGCATGAAGCTTGGAAAAACAGGTACAGCAATAATGAATTATCTTAATGGTTCAACTGGTGCTATTATGAATTTCAATACTAGATCTGCTTTTTTACAGTTAATATCTACAGTTAACTTTGTAAACTCTTCGTTTAATAATCCGCTTAGAGCTGGACAGGCTTTTGCTAATCAACCACAATATTGGAAAGACTTTATGTTTATTATGAACTCTGACATGTTAAAGCAAAGACGTCAAGGATTACAAATAAACGTAACAGAAGCTGAACTTGCTTCTGCTGCTTCTAAAAGTAAAAACCCTGCTAAAGCAGCTTTAGCTAAAATACTTAAAGCTGGTTATTTACCTACAAAAGTAGCGGATAGTTTTGCTATTGCTGCAGGTGGAGCTACGTATTATAGAAATGCTATAAGAAAATATACAAAAGAAGGTTTATCTAAAGCTGAAGCCGAAAGAAAAGCTTTTATAGACTTTCAAGCTATAGCTGAAAGAACTCAGCAGTCATCAAGAGCTGATCTATTATCTAAACAACAAACATCGCTTGAGGGTAGATTAATATTACCGTTTGCTAATACGCCAATGCAGATGAATAGAATAATGATAAAAGATATGCTAGATCTATCAAAAGGTAGATATAAAGGTTTTTATGGTGAAAATTCATTGACTAGTAAGCTAAGTAGAATAGGTTATTATGGCTTTGTTCAATCATTAATATTTGCTGGTTTACAGTCAGGCGCTTTTGCTTTAATGACAAACTCTTACGACGATGAAAAAGTAGCTGAGTCAAAAGTTAATGCACTTAATACTGTTGCAGACTCGTTTTTAAGAGGTATGGGTATACAAGGCGCTATACTTAACGGTGTTAGACTTTCTATTCAAGAGTTTATAAAACAAGACGGCAAAAAACATAATGCTGACTATAGTGAAGTTGCTGAAAAATTATTAAATATTTCACCAACAGTTGGGTCTAAGTTTAGTAAACTTGATGCAGCAGGTAACACTTACAAGTATAACAAAAAAGTAGTTAAAGAAGAAGGATTAACTTTAAACGGCCCGCTATTAGAAGCTAGCACGCAAGTTATAGAAGCTACAACAAACGTACCTTTAAATAGATTTTACAAAAAAGGCAACAATATACAAAATGCTTTAGACGATAGTTATTACAACTGGCAAAGGGTTTTAATGGGTGCTGGTTGGAGTAGTTGGGGTTTAGGTCCTGGCAAAGATGAAGAGCGAACTGTAATTGTTAATAAAGGTAAAGAAAACGAATACACTAGATACTTAACTAAAGAGCAATTACGTAGAGAAAAAGTTGAAAAAGGCGTTAAACAAAAAGAAAAAAAAGAAAAAAAAGCTAGACAACAACAGTGCACTAAAATTAAGTCTGATGGCCGTAGGTGCAAGATAATGGTTAACAAGCCTAAGTCAAGGTGTCATTATCATGATTAACGTGTAATAATTATTACTATGAAATACATATATTTAATATTAATTATTTTGTTTTCTTGTGCTGCGCCAAAAAAGTGTTGCTCACAGATTAAAAAAGCGTTTAAGTTTTCTACATTTTATGTAGCTACAAACGGCGGTACATCATTGTCTGATCAAGACATTTACTCTGTTAATGGTAGCTCGCTAGACTACGACACTATACTAACACCTTACGACTACTCATTAACTATGGGTATACGTAAAATACAAAGGTTTGGCTATGAAGGGTCTACACCGTTTAAAGATGGTACAGAAACTTCCTTTTCAGACGCTGCTAATATTGGTAGATCACCTTTTGAATACTTGTTTGAAGTAGACTATAAAAGACAAGAAGGCGTAGAGTACTTTGATCAAACACACATGTTAAGATATGTTAGGCCTATTTGGTTTACAAAAGTAGAATATATTAAAGATGGTTTTGCAGATATAGAATACTATGAAGCTACACAAAGATTTAGACTAAACGGTAAAAAAAAGTTATCGTTTAACTTTGGTGGCGTGACTAGACTAGCAGAGCCATACGGTTATGATCCATTAGAAGAGTGGACTATGGTTACAGGTGACATACATTACACACAACTAGCAATACAAGAAGGCTATAATATAGACGTGTATAATAATGAATATAAAGATCCAAACGGTAATGTAGTAGCTACTAGCGCTGATGTATGGAATCAAGTAGTAATACCTACAGTTTTAGAAAACTACGTAGACAAGAAACGTAACGAGTTAGACAATCAATGGCAAAACAGTATTGTTGTTGGTTTTGACTTTTACCATTACACCAAAAACTTCTGGCTACACAGCTGGGGTAACTTTATGCCTTACCATTATGATGATGGCGGAGAGTTTTCATACCATAACTTTAACGATGGTGAACAGTGGTACGATTATTCTGGTGGTTTAATATTTGGCTACAAGCTAAATAGAAGCCTAGGGCTGTTTGCTGAAGGCAAGTATAATAAATATTGGAATCGTGAGTGGTACGATTTTAAAGCAGGTATAAACTACATTATATTTTAACAATGGCAACTGAAATAGGTAAAGACACAAAAGTAAAACTAAGTTTAGAAACAATAATATCATTAGGTATTGTATTAGTAGCAGGCACTGGCATGTGGTTTACGCTTCAAGCAGATATAGCAGAAGCAAAAGAACTACCAGTAGCTCCAGATCCTGAAGTTACACGTATGGAGTTTGACATGAAAGATCAAATGATACGCAACACTATTATGACAACACAAGAAGACGTTAAAGAGTTAAAAGAAACTGTTAGACGTATTGAAGATAAACTAGACAGAAGATGAAAAAAATGTGTATAGCAAATTACTTGTATATACTAATTATTATATTAGTATTTACAGTATCAACAGCTTTTAGTCAAGTTAAAGTAATACACTTTAATGCTGGTTGGAACGAAGCTAATAACGTAGAGTGGTTTAATAAATTATCAGACGTTAGTAAAAAAACACTAAGCATAGACGATAAAGAAATACAAGAAAAATACGAAATATTTATTGTGCCAACTATCATTGTGTTTGATGAAGGCGAAGAGGTTAAACGTTTTCAAGCAGATCTTAGCTTTGAAATGGTTGCAAAAAGAGAAGAAGTACAAGAGTACATAGATGAATTAATTATAAGTAAATTTTAATGAAAAAATTAGCGTACATATATATAGCTTTATTTTTTGCAATGATAGTATCATGTGTTGCAAATGCTCAATGTCCACCTGGTACTTGGGGTTTAGACGTTATAATAAATCCTGATCAATATCCAGAAGAAACATCTTTTGTAGTATTAAATACAGAAGGCGATACGCTTATGCAAGGCGGGCCTTTTCTTGATATTATAGATTATCAACCGCANTANATATCTACNTGNTCNCCNATAGACACTTTTATATTANTTTTAAACGANGANTATGGCGATGGTATTGCNGGTAGNTTATGGGGNGGTGAAGANGGANNNGTATANTATAGAGCANTGNGGNGANACTATATGGCAGCTAGACTCAGCTGACTTTGGCTTTCAACTTGTAGACACTTTAATAACTACAAACTGTCCACCGCCACCGCCAGTGTTTGGCTGTATGGACGAGAACTTTTTAGAGTTTTTATCAACGGCAACTGTTGATACTGGTATGTGTGTTACGCCTAAATTGTTTGGCTGCACTGATTCGTTAGCGTTTAATTATGATTCAATAGCTAATGTAGATATAGATATATCTAGTTGTGTTCACTATCTAGAATTAACTGATTTAGCTGGTAATGGTTGGGCTGGATCTATTTTAATTGTATCGCAAGCTACGAACTTATCACCACCTTACGATTATGCAATAATAGATACTTTTACTTTGATTGATGGTTTTGATACTACTTATACTTTAAATTTAGAAGCTGGATATTTAGTTAAAGCTATATTTGAAATAAACTTTCAATCAGATTTTACAGCAGTACAATGTGGTTATACTTTATACTCTGATGAATATATGGCTATAGAACAAGAGGGTGGCTTTGCAAATCCAATACCACCGTTCATGCATATTACAGGCGAGCCATATTGTGGTAATGATTGTATCGACAGAACATACGGCTGTATTGACACGACAGCTTTAAATTACAATGATAGTGTAAACACAGACGACGGCAGTTGCTACTATATTGCTGGATGCATGAATCCAAGCTACATCGAGTATAATGAAGAAGCAGATTTTGACGATGGCTCGTGTTTAACACCAATCGTTCTTGGTTGTATGGATTCTACAGCCTTGAATTATAATCCTGAAGCTAATCAAGAGCTTGAAGGATCTTGTATTGAAGTTGTTCTTGGATGTATGGATGACGATGCTTTTAATTATAATGTNAACGCTAATGTAGATGATGGTAGTTGNATACCGCTTATATTTGGATGTATTGANCCTACCGCGTTTAATTATTGTGACACATGTAATACTGATAANGGTAGTTGTATTGAAGTTATTAACGGTTGTACTGANAGTACAGCATTAAATTACTACGCGCTTGCAAACACTGATAATGGCTCTTGTATTTATCCAGTGCCTGGTTGCACTGATCCGTCCGCTGTTAATTATAATGCAGAGGCAAACGTTGCTGACAGNTCGTGCTATTACTCTGCTGNTTGTGCTAGTGGCGATATTTATTATTTACCTGACGCTTGCTTTGAGTGGGTAATACAAGTTGATCCGTATTGCTGTAGTGATAATTGGGATAATACNTGTTATGAGTTATATAATTATTGCGAAGAAGGTTGGACNGGTCCTGTTGATATAAGTATGTATAAAAGATCAAAGTACATACCATATCCAAACCCAACAAAAGATTATATAAACTTTAACGAAACTGTAGATGTTTTAGTTATAGACAACTACGGTAGAAAACATAAGTTATATAAAAATACTAGAAGAATAAAGCTAGACAAAGGNATCAACTACATTAAAGTTTCAAACGATAGAATTAACTTTACTACTATAATAATTGTACAATGAGATATATAATAATACTATTAGTTTTTCTAGCATCCTGTGCGTCGCCAAAAAAGTGCTGCTCGCAGATTAAAAAAACGTTTAAGTTTTCTACGTTTTATGTAGCTACAAACGGTGGCACTTCTTTATCTGATCAAGATATATATTCAGTTAACGGTAGCACATTAGATTACGACACTATATTAACGCCTTACGATTATTCACTAACAATGGGTATACGTAAAATACAAAGATTTCAATATGAGGGTAGCACGCCGTTTAAAGATGGTACCGAAGCATCGTTTTCAGACGCCGCAAACGTTGGANGATCTCCGTTTGAGTATTTATTTGANGTTGACTACAAAAGACANGAAGGTGTAGAATATTTTGATCAACATCATTTTTTAAGATATGTTAAGCCAAAGTGGTTTACAAAAGTAGAATATATTAAAGATGGTTTTGCAGACATAGAATATTTTGAAAGTACGCAGCGATTAAGATTAAATGGTAAAAAGAAGTTATCATTTAATATTGGCGCTGTTCAACGTTTAGCAGAGCCGTACGGTTATGATCCNTTAGAAGACTGGACAATGGCTACAGGTGATATACATTATACACAGCTAGCAATACAAGAAGGTTATAATATAGACGTGTACAACAACGAGTATAAAGATCCAAGTGGCAATGTAGTGGCTACAAGTTCTGATGTTTGGAATCAAGTAGTGATACCTACAGTCTTAGAAAATTACGTAGACAAAAAGCGTAATGAACTAGATAATCAGTGGCAGCATAGCTTTGTTATTGGTTTTGATTTTTATCATTATAAGAAAAACTTTTGGTTGCACTCGTGGGGTAATTTTATGCCGTATCATTATGACGACGGTGGACAGTATTCGTATCATAACTTTGTAGATGGCCAATGGTACGATTATTCAGGTGGTTTAATATTTGGTTATAAGTTAAATAAAAACTTAGGTTTATTTATTGAAGGTAAGTATAATAAGTATTGGACTAAAGAATGGTATGATTTTAAGTGTGGTATTAACTATGTAATCTTTTAAATGAGTTTATTGACTGTAATAGATAACGTTCCTCTATATGATACTATGAGAGAAGCTAAGATATGGGCTAAGCAATATAATTTGCAAGGTTATCATACACACTACTTTAATGGTATAAAAGGATATATGGGCGGCAGTAATCATGAAGAATTAATGATTGCTTTGCAAAGTGGAATACAAGTTTCTTTAGATGCTATTGATCAGTCGATTGGTAATTTTGCAGTTACTAGTCAAGAAGTAAACTATTACCAGCAGTCTACAGCTGTTGGTCAACAACAAAACTTACCACCAACNCCAACCCCAACNCCAACTCAACAACNACAACCGCAACCNCAACCGCAAGCACCTAGTTACACGCCACCATCAACTGGAGGAGGATCTTCTGGTGGTGGAGGCTATTAAATATAAATTATGAAACTAAAAGTATTAAGATTTAGTTCTGAAAAAGACTCTACTCATGGCTTGCTTTTTGAAGAAAGCGCGTTAGGTAATAAGTTTCTTTGTTACACGTTAGAAGATGAAGCTAGAGTTTTAAAAGTAAAAGGCGAAACAAGAGTACCAGCTGGTATATACAATGTTAAGCTTAGAAAAGAAGGTGGGTTTCATGAAAGATATACTAAAAAATACCCTGGCGTACATCGCGGTATGCTTCATGTCGTTGATGTTCCTAACTTTGAGTATATTCTTATACACACTGGAAACACTGACGAGCACACTGCTGGCTGTTTGCTTGTGGGTGATAGCCAAGAAAACAACCAATTGTTACCTGACGGTTTCATTGGTAAAAGCGTTAACGCTTACAAAAGAATTTATCCTAGTATTGCAAAAGCGATAGAGCAAGGCGAGGAAGTAACAATAGAATATATAGACTTTGATTAATTATGGCAACAACAACAGCAACAATAATATTGGCTAGTACA
>FUFK010040581.1_pt1 | contig 30316 bp, 34 predicted proteins | sample 1021851 | NCBI WGS metagenome assembly FUFK01 (sample SAMEA51879418, study PRJEB19060) | metagenome | reverse complement strand
ATTTAAAAGTCAAAGTGAATATTCTTTTCATATCTTGCATTATGAAAAAAGACTTAAATTATTACGTTACACACTTTACTTATCTCTTTTTGGAGGGATAGCATTGTGCACAAGCTTATTATTTTTGTTATTAAATTACAGCTTCATCTCTGCTATAAGTTTTGGTATTCATCTTTTATTAGTATTATTGGCATTAGTCACTCTTGTATATGAACTAGCTGTATCTTTTGAGGCTTTAACTGAGCATTTAGACATAATGAGAACTTTAAAAGATAAATTTTAATATATAAATAATATTCAAACTGTTCGACTATTTAATTTCTGTCTTTTTTTTATTTCTTCCCTTTTTATCTTATAGAAACATATACACTGCCACCCATACTTAAGACTTTACCGTAATCCTCTAGTAACTTTGCAAAATCTGGGAAATAATCATTTTTACTTGCATTTTCGACATGTCTTTGAACACTCTCCATAGATGCAAATTGTTCATTTATTGTAAATAATGTGTTCCCAGTTTCGCCCTTACTAGGATCAGTAGGGTCTTTAAACTCTGGTGCTTTAGTAAAGTAAGCATTTAATAAATGATCTGTTCCATCAGAATAAAATTCAGTCATCCATTTTCCATGGGTGCTAAAAATATTTTCAACTTCAGCAGCTTTATCATTTGGTACAGCATAGGAAAGATTTATACATACACGATCAGTCATTTTTTCTCCTTTTAAATAAAAAATATTAATAATTATACATTTTGAAAATTGAAAATAGATCAAATGGCGGAAGGACTGGGATTCGAACCCAGGAAAGAGTTGCCCCTTTGCCGGTTTTCAAGACCGGTGCTTTCAACCGCTCAGCCATCCTTCCGATGTCATAAACGTCTAGAATGTATATATTACGTTATTTTTAAATCAATCGTAATTTTATATTATTAGTTGATATATTCTTTGGCCACTCGTGTTATGTTTGTAAGTGATTTTAATTAATGGTGTTTTGTAATTGAAACGAATTAATTACCAGTGGTTCCGTCTATTCTATTAGTGCTGTAAATAGCACCTAACATAAATACAACAACTGAAGCGGGAAATAAAAGATAACCAATTGTATATGTATCAGGATAATACTGCATACCTATGTATAGAATTACAGCTTGGAGTAGGCAAAGTAATAGAAATATGTAATTGGTTCCAATTCTACTTAAAAGTACAGCTAAGGGTTTCAATACAACTATGACTGCTGCACAAACAAAAATTATTGCTGGGATAANATTTAACGATAAGCCCATTGACTCGGCATATGTGTAGTCCTCTAGGGACTCCCAAGGCAGGACCATGGATAGGAACATCATAATAATAGCCGAATAAACAAATTTTTTGCCTGTATTAGTCAAAATCATNTGTTATTTATAACAAATACAGGCTTTTTAGCAAAATTATTATGAGATTAGATAACTGCTTAAATTTTAAAGATTTCAGGAAGTTAGCCAAAAAAAAACTTCCATCTCCCGTATTCCATTATATCGATGGTGCTGCAGATGATGAAGTAACATATAGAAGAAATACATCGGCCTTTGATGATGTTGATTTAATACCAAACGTATTAAGAGGTGTAAAAGATGTTGATTTATCTACAACTATTTTTGGAAAAAAAATAGATTTACCTTTTTATTGTTCACCAACGGCTCTCCAGAGAATATTTCATTACGAAGGAGAAAGAGCAGTAGCTAAGGCAGCTCAAAAATTTAATACTATGTTTGGTGTGTCTTCTTTGGCTACAGTAAGTGTAGAGGAAATCTCAAACCTAGTGGATACACCAAANATGTTTCAATTTTATTATCATAAAGATAAGGGATTAAACAATTCAATTCTTCAAAGAGCAAAAGATGCTAATTTCGATGTTATGGCTTTGACTGTAGATACTATAACAGGNGGCAATAGAGAAAGAGACATAAGAACTGGTTTTACATCACCTCCTAAATTTACTTTATCAAGCATATTCAGCTATGTTACTAAACCAACATGGGCAATTAATTATTTAACTAAAGGTAAATTTGAACTTCCACACCTTCAAGATTATGTAAAAGAGGGTACTAATACAGCTATCTCAATTGGTAATTACTTTTCTACTATGCTCGATCAAGATATGAATTGGAAAGATGCTGAAAAATTATGTTCTGATTGGGGTGGTCATTTTGCATTAAAAGGAATACTGAGTGTTGAAGATGCAAAAAGAGCAGTGGATATTGGATGTACTGGAATTGTCGTTTCTAACCATGGAGGTAGGCAATTAGATGGTGCAAGATCACCTTTTGATCAGTTAGCTGATATAGTTGAGGCAGTTGGTGATAGAGTGGATGTAATTTGTGAAGGAGGTATTCAAAGAGGAACACATATGCTTAAAGCTTTGTCATTGGGAGCTAAAGCTTGTGCTGGAGGAAGACTTTATTTATATGCATTGGCAGCTGCTGGACAAGTAGGTGTAGAAAAAGCTTTAAGTATTTATAAAACAGAGTTGGAACGAGATATGAAGTTGATGGGCTGTAAAAAAATATCTGACCTTTCTACCAATAATATTAAATTTAAGTAAATTAAATTATCATTGCTGTCGTTGTCACTAATCTTAAAGATTTTATAATATAAACTGTTTAATAGAATCTTATGTNCATCAAATTATTTATAAAATTAATACTCTTATCTTTNTTTAGCTTAAAATTATATGCACATGATCCAAAAAATTGTGACGTGCTTCAGAACTATGATTTTTCTGGTTTTGAAAGCTGGAAAATTGAAGTTGTAAATAGATCGAACGAATTTGGGCTAGATGAGGATTTTGTATCNAAATTAATTGCGCCATATGAGGTAAATAAAAGAGTTATTGAAAATGATAAGTGCCAGCCAGAATTTACTTTAACTTTTTCCGAATATATTGAAAAAAGAAATTCGGAAACAAGAATACAAAATGGACTCAATAATAAAAGTAAATACAATGATTTATTAAATAAAATTGATAAATATTATAATGTTCAATCTAGATTTATTTTATCTATATGGGGTTTAGAAACCGCATATGGAAAAATTACAGGTAATTATCCTGTATTAGAAAGTCTTTTAACCATGTCATATGATGAAAGAAGAAGACGTTACTTTACGAAAGAATTATATAATGCACTAAAAATTCTTGAACAAGGACACATTGATGTTGCTAATTTCAAAGGTTCTTGGGCAGGAGCAATGGGTCAAAATCAATTTATGCCTTCAAGTTTNTTNAACTACGCTCAAGATTTTAATAATGATGGCAAGAAGGATATTTGGACTGATACAGAGGACTCACTCGCTTCTATAGCGAGATATTTACAGGGAGTAGGTTCAAACAAATGGGATCCAAATTACACTTGGGGNAGAGAGGTTATCCCCCCAGANAATGTAAAATCTTTAGAACCTAAATTGTTCGTAAAAAGAGAAAAAGGTTGCTTAGCTGTAAAAAAATTATCGAAAAAATTATCTTTAAATGAATTTAGACTAATGAATTTTAAAAAGATGAATGGTAATTCTCTAGATAATTTAGATATTAATAGCTATCTATTAAGGATGGGTAGACAAGAGGGTGATTACAGGTATTTTATTGTTTATGATAATTATTTAAATATTCTNTCTTACAACTGNTCNAANTATTATGGTCTTTCNGTTGGNTTATTAAGTGATAAATTTAAATANTTANTAATAAAATACTGTTTTTACTNATTTTATCATCNTGTACANTAACNTCTATTGATACTGTAGATGATANAAAAATTGAAGAAGANGTNNNAACTCAAGATTACTTTAAAAAATCGGATGTTATTATATCTCCACTTGATGATTATAACATTGAGTTAAGTGTTTTAGAAAAGTTTGTTACAGATGCAAGAATAGAGGGTAATAATATTCATCATTCTAATTTGCCTATACCCAGCGTTGTAAGATTATCAGATCCCAATAACTTAGATAACAGTATTATTGTCAGAAATATTAAGNTAGATACTGAAAATAGGCTTTCATTAAGTCAAGAGATNATTGATAAAATATCACTTAATACAAAAGTATATTTAGAATATTTAAAAGATGAATCAATAATTCTAAGAAATGTTGTCGACTCAAAAGAAGAGAGTAAGATAAAGATGGATGATACAGAAATTTCATTTGAACAGTTAGATCAAGATCAAACTGAAATCAGTGAAAAACTTGATTATGAGAAAATTAAAACTCTAGATATTAAAAATTCTAAGAAACAAAACACTATATTAGTTGAAATTTATAAAGATATAAATCTAGCAAAGCTTAAAACTAATAAAATCAAGAATTTAGGATTGTTTTATGAAGAAAATGAAGAGGGAGTTAAGGTTTTTGCTGGCCCATTTCTAAAGAGTGATATAAATCTTAAGTTAGATTTTCTGATTAAAAATGGATATTTGAATGCAAAAAAAACCCCTTAATTTATTATTTATAGCAATAATTATTCTATTTCCTAAACAATCTCTTACTATTGAAAGTTTGGCAAAAACGGCGCTTGTAATCGATTTATCAACAAACGAAGTTCTTTTAGAAAAAAACTCTAAAGCCAAAACATATCCATCAAGTATGACCAAGATGATGACCGCTCTTGTAGCCTTTGAAAAAATCAAAAATGGTACTTTATCATTAGATCAAGAGTTTTTAGTAAGTAAAAAGGCATGGAAAATGGGCGGGTCAAAGATGTTTATAGAGGTAGACAAAAGAGTAAAAGTTTATGATTTGTTACTAGGAATTATNGTTCAGAGCGGAAATGATGCCTCGATTGCTTTAGCAGAGGGTATATCTGGCTCTGAGGAAATTTTTGCTATTGAAATGAATAATTTAGGCAAAAAAATAGGACTCACAGAGACTAATTTTACAAATAGNAGTGGCTGGCCTGATGACAATCATTACACCACAGCTGAAGATCTTGCTAAAATAGCTCAGTACACGATTGAAAATCATTATGAATTATATCAAATGTACAAATTAAGTGATTTTACATACAGCGGGATCAAACAAGATAACAGAAATCCACTCCTATATACATTTGAGGGGTCTGATGGCTTTAAAACAGGTTATACAGAAGCAGCTGGCTACGGTTTGGTTGGATCTGCTGAAAGAGGGGATAGGCGCCTGATTATTGTTCTAAATGGACTAGACTCTTCCAAATCAAGGGCCCAGGAGTCACTAAGATTAATGGATTGGGGTTTCAACAATTTTCAATTAGTAGATTTTTTTAAAAAAAATGAGGTTATTCAAGAAGCTGATACTTGGCTAGGTAAAGACGACAAAGTAGACCTAGTTGCTTTAAACGATATAAGTGTGAGCATTCCAAAAGCACAATTATCTTCTGCTAAAGTTAATGTGATAGTAGAGGAGCCTATTGCAACTCCTATTCAAAAAGGCGACCAAATAGCCAAACTTCAAATATCGTTTGCTGATAAGAATACTGAATTTCCTTTATTTTCAGGTGAGGACATAGAGCAAAAGAATTTCTTTTCAAGAATATTTTCAGCTATTTATTATATCATTCTTGGATCTAACTAAATAATATCATATAGAATGAAAGTAATCAGTTTTGAAGGTTTNGAATATTCTGGAAAATCGACACAGATAAAACTTTTAAAAAAATATTTTATAAAAAATAATATTAAATCTACTTTTACTAGAGAGCCTGGAGGTAATAAAGATNTAGAAAAGATAAGAAATGTGATTTTAAANTCTAATTTCGATAATTTAAGTTTAATAATGTTTTTCTTTGCATCTAGATTTGCATTATTATCTTCAATTAAAAAGAATGATTTCATTGTATTTGATAGATTTTTTGACTCTACTTATGCTTATCAAAAATATAATTCTAAAGAAAAAAAACTTATTATCAGTTTAATTAAGTTAATTGATAAGAAATTTATCCCAAAGATAACTTTTTATTTGAAGTTAGATAAAAAAAATTTAATAAGNAGGAAAAANAAAAGNTTATATTCAAATAAATTTGATAAAAAATATTTTGGACAATTCTCAAGAATTCAAAAAAATTATGAAGAAATATCTAAAATAAAAATAGGTGAACGTAAGTTTGTTNCTATTGATGCATCACTATCTGCTAATNAAGTACATGACAAAATCATATTAAATNTAAAAAAATGCAAATTGATAAAGTAGTAAATACTATAAAATCTGAGAGTAGTGGCTTTTACTTATTAGAGACTACTAATAGTGAGAGTATTTCATATTTAGAGGAACAGATTTTAAATAGNTTCTATGAGAAACAATATGAAATAGATACAAGTTTTATTATTCTAGAGCCCGAAGAAAAATCAAAATTTATAACAATTGATCAAGTAAGAAAAATGAAAAAAGAGTTTCTACATACAAATGTATTAAACCTTANNAAAGTAATATTTGTCAGAGAGGTAAATTATTTAAATATTAATGCTTTAAATGGACTTTTAAAAATCATTGAAGAAATACCANCCAAAACCTTTTTTATTTTTTGTTCTTCAAACTTAATAAGTTTACCAGAAACAATAATTTCAAGAGCTAGAGTTATCAGAGATTTGAATTTTAATATAAATTTTAGTGATTTCAATTCAATGAAAGAAGACATAGTAAGACAAAATCAAAATATTTCAGAGGAATTAATACACTCTCTTATTAACCCCTTCATTGATTTAAAAAGTACTGATTTTTTTGAAAAGATTAAACTATTTAATAAAGATCAAATAAGCGTATGTTCATTAATATTTTTAAAAATACTCAATTACTATTTAAGAANTAATTTAAATAATAAAAAACTTTACAAGTACCTATTAAAACTTCATTCAGATTATTTAACTGATGTAGATGAAAGTTTAAAATTCAATACATTAACAAATGACCTAATTTCAATCTATTTTACAAGATTAAATTCTAATCTTATTAAGTATGTCTAATAATTATTTTACAACTCCGATTTATTATGTGAATGATAAACCCCATATTGGACATGCTTACACCTCAATTGCTGTTGATATATTAAAAAGATTTTATGATTGTAGAGGTCTCGATTCTTATTTTCTAACAGGAACAGACGAGCATGGACAAAAAGTTGAAAGAGCTGCTCAAGAAAAAAATATTGATCCTCAAAAATTTACGGATATGGTTTCAGAAAATTTTAAAGATTTAAGTAATTTATTAAATTTATCTAATGATGATTTTATAAGAACAACAGAAGAAAGACATAAAAAGTCTGTTCAAAATCTATGGAGAGTTCTGTTGGAAAAAGATGAAATTTATTTGTCCAAATATAGCGGATGGTATTCTGTAAGAGATGAAGCTTTTGTAGCTGATAATGAAATAGTTGAAAAAAATGGTAAAAAATATAACAGTTTTGGATCTGAATTATCTTGGGTTGAAGAAGAGTCATANTTTTTTAGACTTTCTAAATGGCAAGACAAACTGTTAGATTTTTATAAAAATAATCCAAATTTTATAGTCCCAAAATCTAGATCTAATGAAGTTATTAAATTTGTTGAGTCAGGGTTGAAAGATCTATCCGTTTCTAGAACAACATTTAAATGGGGAATTGATGTCCCTACAGATGAAAAACATATTGTTTATGTTTGGTTAGATGCACTAACTAACTATATTTCAGCTTTAGATTATCCAAATAAAAATTCTGATTTATATNAAAAATATTGGCCTGGGATACATGTAGTAGGGAAGGATATAATCAGATTTCATGCTATTTTCTGGCCTGCTTTTTTAATGGCTGCAGAGTTAGATCCACCAAAGCAGATCGTAGCGCATGGTTGGTGGACAAATGAGGGTCAAAAAATTAGTAAAAGTCTTGGTAATGTAATTGACCCTAAAGAATTGATTGATGAATACGGTCTAGACTCAGTAAGATATTTTCTTTTTAGAGAGGTTCCATTTGGCAATGACGGTGATTTTTCAAAGGTGGCTATCAAAAATAGAATTAATGGTGAATTGGCAAATAACTATGGAAATTTAATACAAAGAATACTTAGTTTCATTTGTAAAAATTTAGAACAAAATATTGATTTAACAGAAGATAATTTTAATTTTGAAATTTTAAAACAAATTAACGACTCTGAAAAAGAGTTGTTTGACTATATGGAAAATTACAAATATGACGAATACCTTAAAAAATTATTCTTATTTATGAATGATTTAAATAATTATGTCGATAAATCTGCTCCTTGGGTATTAAAAAAAACAGATCCTGAACAAATGAAAAAAGTTTTGGCTAATATTTGCCTATGCATTATCAGGGTTAGTCAATATTTAGTTCCTTTTATGCCTTCAAAAACCTCAGAAGTATTCAATTTATTTGAAAATACAAATAATATTAAATTAGATATTTTTGATAATTTTAAGGAGGTAATTAACTTAAAATTTCTAAAAATACGACAACCTGAACCTTTATTTACTAAAATTGAATAATTTAATAGACAGTCATGTAAATTTTGGTCATGAATTACTTAAAAATTCAGTATCAGATATCTGTAAAGATGCTCTAGAAAATAACATAGAGCGAATTTTAAGTATAAATTCTAATATATACGAGTTTCAGANAGATATTAATTTAATTAAAGGTTTTAATTTTGTNGATATCACTTTAGGTCATCACCCAAATAATACTCTTGATATCAAACCTGAGGAAATAAAGACTCTTTTAAATGAAAATATTAAAAAATTTAAAGATAGAATTGTTGGAATAGGGGAAACAGGCTTGGATTATCATTATGATATTCCTAAAAATAAGCAAATAGAAAGCTTAGAGATACATTTAGATGCAGCTAGTGTTTATAATTTACCGTGTATAATTCATATGAGAGATGCTGAAGAGGATATGATTAAAATTTTAACTAAATACTCAAAAAAAATAGGTGATATTCTTATACATTGTTTCACTGGAAGTGAAGAATTTGCAAAAAAATGTATTGATTTAGGTTGTTTTTTTTCTTTGTCAGGCATTATTACGTTCAAAAATGCAAATAAATTAAGAGATACAATTAAAATACTACCAATTAAAAAAATTATTTTTGAAACTGATAGTCCTTATCTTACGCCAGACCCTTTAAGAGGTAAAATTAATAAACCAAGCTATTTAAAAATTATAGTTGAAAAATATTGTGAAATTACTGGAAACGACTACATTAATACATGCGAAATTAGTACTTATAATTACAAAAAGCTTTTTAAAATAAATGACTGAAAAAACTGAAATAAATGTATTAGGATGTGGCTCAAGTTTTGGAGTCCCTTTATCTCATGACATATGGGGTAATTGTGATAAATCAAATCCTAAAAACCAAAGAACAAGACCTTCCATATTTTTAAAAAAAGCAGGAAAATCAATACTAATTGATACAAGTCCAGATTTAAGAAAACAATTAATCGACAATAAAATTGATAATGTGGGTTCAGTGCTATACACGCATTCTCATGCTGATCATATACATGGAATAAATGATTTAAGGACTATTTCACTGATAAATAGAAAAAAAATACCTATTTATGCTGATAAATTAACTTTAGAAACCCTTCAAACTAGCTTCTCTTATTTATTTACAAAGTCATCTACTCATGGCTATGAACCAATTTTGAACGGTAACATTTTTGATGGGAGTAGTGTTGAGATAGAGGGTTTTAAAATTGAGGTTATCAAACAAAATCATGGAAATATTGACTCCTATGGCTTCATTTTTGATAATAGAATAGCCTATAATTTAGATATAAAGTTTTTTTATGATGAGAACTATCTGGATAAAATTAAAGGGATTGAGTGCTGGTTTGTTGGTTGTTTAAGATATGACGAACATCCTTCGCATGCCTCGTATAAAGAGGTTATTGATTGGGCCCAAAAAGTTAGTGCAAATAAAACATTTTTAAGCCATATGACGGCTCATATTGATTATAATACAGAGTACAGAAAACTATCGGAAAAAAATATATTTCCAGCATATGATGGCCTTAAACTGGAAATATAGTAAATTTTATCTTTTAGTCGTGGTCGTGATTAGAAATTTTTTCTTTTAAAGCTAAACAAACATCCTCCGAAGAAGCCATTAATACAGTGTCACTTATCTCACATGGAGTGTCAAAAGACATCTTGCTTATGGTTTTATTATCGTCATTTGAAGAATGAGCTGTACACATACTTGCATAAGAGCTGATTGACGTAAAAGAAAAGATAGCAATCAATAATATTCTTATTTTTTTCATGTAATATTTTATAGTTAAGGTTGAGATTTGGATTAACAAGTTTGTTTAATATTTATATTTGATTCTTATAATATATATTATGCAACAAATAAATGTGTAAATGTCAATAAAATCAGTCAAAGAACATCTTAGTATTATAGCCCCTGACCTAGAGATATTAGAATTTAAAGAGTCTACAGCAACTGTTGAACAAGCTGCAAATGCTCATAATGTTGAGAAAGGACAAATAGTCAAAACAATTGCTTTAATTATAGAAAAACCAATTTTGTTAATGACTTCTGGAAATGTAAAAATCGATAATAAAAAATATAAGAATTTCTTCAAAAAAAAGGCAAAAATGTTGACTGCTGATGAGACATTGCAAATCACCTCTCACCCTATTGGAGGGGTTTGTCCCTTTGGATTACCAAATAAATTAGATATATATTACGATAAGTCCTTAAATAACTTTGAAATCGTTATACCAGCAGCAGGATCTACCAATAGTTCTGTAAAAGTTCAAACAAAAAGGCTTATAGAATTAACTAGTGCTTTTGAAGTTGATGTATGTAAAAAGTAAGTAAAAACAGTATATTATTTACTGTTATTATACTTAGATTTTACAATTTTTGGAGCAGTTGCAAAAGTAGCCGCTGTCATAAAAGTTCCAAAAATAAGTAGAAAATGAGCGCTAGCTGTGATGCCAAAAATCAAAAAAGAGCCAAAATATAGTGAAAAAATGATACACCACATCCATGCTAAAAGTTGCATAATGAGGTGTCTCAGGGCCACACTAGGTATTTTTCTTAGAGGATTCCAATCAGCGTCCATNACTCCACTGTAAATTTGCATAAACATGTTTTTCATGGCCTTTTATACATGCGACAGATGTGACCAGATCACTTATTTTTAATAATAATTTCAATTATTTCAGTTAAGGTAGAACCTATGAGAAAAATAGAATTCTGGTACTCAATTGGAAGTACATATACTTACCTCTCTACTCAAAGATTAGCGCAGATAGAGACTGAAAATGAAGTTATATTTGAATGGTCTCCTTTCAGTGTAAGATCAAGAATGATTGAAATGGAGAATGTCCCTTTTATGGCTGAAAAAAAAAGAGATAAGATTGATTATATGTGGCGGGATGTTCAAAGAAGAGCTAACTTCTATGGATTTAATGCAAAAGTTCCTGCTCCCTACCCACTTAAAGAGTTTGATTTAGCTAACAAAGTTGCAATTTTGGGAAAAGATCAAGGGTGGATCAAAGAATATACTATTTTAACATATAAAAAGTGGTTTTTAGAGCATTTGGAGCCTGGATCAGAACCAAATCTGAGTTCTACTCTCAAAGAAATTGGACTTGACTCAGATAATGTAATAAAACAAGCTCAAACAGACGAAATTGAACAAAAATATTTAAAAAACACAGAAATGGCTAAAAATAAAGGTATTTTTGGAAGTCCCACATTTATCGTTGAAAATGAGGTTTTTTGGGGTGATGACAGATGTGAAGATGCCATAAAATGGCTTTCAAAATAATGTCTATTTTCAATTTTTTTGCGTTTTTAGGTATATTGAAATTTTATTAAGTATAAATCCTTAGGTAATTTTATGAATTTGACTATTGATTTACTAAAAAAAATATTGATAATCTTTCAACTCAAAATCCAAATATTTCCTAAATTTTGCTAGTGTCGCAATTTACATAAGGTTTTTAAGCTAAAAATGTCCGATTTTAATGTTTTTTTATAGTTTTTTTGAAATCATAGATTTGAATAACTGTTTTGATAGTTTTATTAGCAAGTAATGATAACTATCACTTAATTTAGTGCTCTAATTTCTATTTAATCAGATAAAAATGTGTGAATACTAGTTTAATTCCTCCAAAATTTAATTAATTCTAAATATTTATGCTTAATATCTCATTTTATGTTTATTTTATTTTTGATTTAGTCAGATTATTTGTTTTTTTCTTTNTANATNNAATANANAATANATNAAAANATTAATNTGTAAATACANTATTTTATTATAAATATTTAATATAAATTATAATANNGTTTATAAATTTCCAACTTTNGAAAATTTTTTTCTCTCGTTTGGATCAAGATACCTTTTTCTTANTCTTAANTTTTTAGGAGTAACCTCCAATAATTCNTCAGAATTGATATAAGTCATCATTTCCTCAAGTGACATCATCCTAGGAGCGGTTAAATTTACGGCCTCATCAGACCCAGATGCTCTGACGTTTGTTAATTGTTTACCTTTTAGAACATTTATCTCTAAATCGTTATCTCTGGTATGCTCACCGACTACCATACCTTGATAAACAGGTGTTTGGTGTTTAACAAACATTACACCTCTATCTTGAAGCTTCCAAATGGCATAAGCTATTGCTTTACCGTTTCCTGTTGAAATTAACGCTCCTGCCCTTCTTTCTGTAATCTCCCCTTTAAATGGTTTATACGAGTGAAACACTCTGTTTAATACACCAGTTCCTCTTGTGTCCGTTAAAAACTTGCTTTGATAACCAATTAGTCCCCTAGAAGGCGCAATAAATAATAACCTAGTTTTATCAATTCCAGATTTTCTCATGTCTAACATATCAGCTTTTCTTTGATTCATGTTATCAATAACAATACTAGAAAACTCTTCATCTACATCTATTGTTACTTCTTCATAGGGTTCACATTTTGTCCCCTCTATATCTTTGTAAACTACTTTAGGTCTAGAAAGAGATAATTCAAAACCCTCTCGTCTCATCGTTTCTATTAAAACACCTAATTGCAATTCACCTCTCCCTCCAATTTCAAATGAATCTTTATTTTGATTTTCTGAGAAGGTAATAGCAACGTTTGTCTCAGCCTCAGCTATTAATCTATTTCTTATTAAAGTTGATGTTACTTTTTTCCCTTCAGTCCCAGCTAATGGAGAGTCATTAACCATAATGTTTATTGACATAGTAGGAGGATCTATTGGTGTTGATTTTATTGGTGTTTCTATATCAGTTGAACAAATGGTGTCTGATACTGATGTGATTGACAAACCTGCTATGCAAACTATATCTCCAGTGTTAACTGAGTTAACGGTTATTTTTTTAGTTCCCTCAAATTTTAAAAGTTTAGTAAGTCTTCCAGTTTCAATGATTTTACCTGATAAGTTTAAAGCATGAACGCTGTCGTTTATTTTTGCAGATCCCTGCTCTACTCTTCCAATTAGACATCTTCCTAAGTATGGATCATAGTCTAAAAGTGTTGATAACATTGCAAAAGGTCTAGTATTATCAACATCTGGTGATGGTACATGACTNATAATTTTATTTAACAGAGGTGTTAGGCTGGATCTATCATCTGACAAATCATTAACACACCATCCACTTCTACCTGATGCGTATAAAACTGGAAAGTCTAATTGTTGAGTATTTGCATCAAGAGAGACAAATAAATCAAAAACTTCGTTTAACACATCGTCTGGTCTTGAGTCAGATTTATCGATTTTGTTGATTACTACTATAGGCTTAAGTCCTTGTTTTAAAGCCTTTCCTAAAACAAATTTAGTCTGAGGCATCGGACCTTCTGAAGAGTCAATAAGTAAGATAACACCATCAACCATTGATAAGACACGTTCTACTTCNCCACCAAAATCTGCATGTCCAGGTGTATCGATTATATTTATTCGAGTATCTTGAAAAATTATAGAGGTAGGCTTTGCTAAAATAGTTATGCCTCTCTCTTTTTCTAAATCATTAGAGTCCATAATTCTTTCTGATATTTCTTGATTATCTCTAAAAATTCCACATTGCTTCAATAAATTGTCAATAAGAGTGGTTTTCCCATGATCCACATGAGCAATGATTGCAAGATTCTTAATATCGTTCATTGAGATAGGTGTCTTATAGATTAAAATTAACTATTTAAAAGCTTATTTTTTGCTTCAGTTATTAAATTAGATAAATAGTTATTACCATCTTTATCAGGATGGAACTTCTTCATTAAGTCATAATATGATTTTTTAATATCATCATCAGAAGCACCTTTTTTAAGACCTAAAACTGATAGTGCTTCCTCCTCTGTCATTTGTGACTTGTCTGAGGAAGATGTAGATTGTTTATTTTGACTAATAATTACATTTAAAATATTAAATCCACGAGGATCATTTATTTTTAGTTCCTCTAAGAGCTTCGATACCTCATTTTGAGATAGGGAGGAAAAAGAACGGCCTTTAAAGACTCCCTCTTTAATATTAATTGTAGCTTGACGTGATTGTAAAACAATTTCAATTTGTAAATACTTCGTATTAATTTTTGGTTTGAACTTACTGCCAAAAGAAGATCGCGAAAACAAGTTTAATATAGTTAATAATGATGAGATCCTTCGAAAAAAAAGNAAAGCAGGAGCTAAGGCAACAGGTAGAAAATTTAATTTTCCTGAAAAAATTAAAAAACATCCTAGAATTATTATTAATGAAATAATTAAATATTTTTTATAACGAGATGNTAATTGATTACCAAAGAAAACAAAGATACATATAGCTACAATTGAAAATAATAATAAGAGTTTAATCATCCCAAATTAATTTTTAATTGTTTAATCCTCTGCTCTCTTCCGCAATTGTACTTGTAATATGTATATCTTATTGGATTTTTTTTGTAATAATCCTGATGATACTCTTCTGCAACATAAAAATTTTTAAAAGGTAAGATCATTGTTTCAACCTTCTGTTTGTGATTTTCCTGAATTTTATCTATGTAAAAGTTAAATCTATCTATAACAATTTGGTCATTGCTGAAAAGAGCACTTTTATATGAATAACCTTTATCACAAAATTGACCAACACTATCAAAAGGATCAATATTGACAAAAAAAACCCTAATGATCTTATCTAAACTAACAATATCTGAGTCAAAAATAATTTCAGCCACTTCTATATGGCCTGTATCACCCTTGACAACTTCTTGATAAGTTGGATTTTCAACATGACCTCCTGAATAACCAGATCGAACATCAATTACACCNTTTAATTTTTCATAAACCTCTTCAACACACCAGAAACACCCACCAGCTAAGTAAATTGTATTAATTTTTGCGTAAGCTGTTATAGGTAACAAAAATAAGAAAAGAAAAAGCCTAAAGATCATATTGCGTTGATAAATAAATTACGAAACTTCAATGTATTTAGACCGGGCTTACCATTTGAAATAGTAAATTTATCAACTTTAACTATGGGCATTACAAAATTAGTAGCACTTGTCATGAATGCTTCATCTGCATCAAGAAGAGATTTAATAGAAAATTTTTTTTCCTCAAATTTAAATTTATTTTTTTTTAAAATTGATATTAATTTATGCCTTGTACATCCCTTTAAAATTCTAAAGTTAAGTGGGTGCGTAATACATTTATTTTTTTTTATAATCCAAATACTTGAGGAATTACCCTCAGTTATCATATTTCTATTATCAAATAATACNGCTTCATGTGATTTATTCTCTTTTGCATGATTTGCAGCTAGAACATTACCTAATAGAGAAATACTTTTAATATCNGACCTATGCCACCTTATATCTGGATAAAGAGATGTTTTTACACCTTTTAGTGCTAACTTATTTAAATATTCAAAGTTTTTATTAATTGAGTATATAATAATATTAGGCTTAAGTTTATCAGGGTATTTATGTTCCCTTGGGTTTTGATCCCCTCTTGTAATTTGAATATAAATTATACCCATTTTTAAATTATTTAATTTTTTGATTTTATTGGTGATACTAATTATTTGATTTTTATTGAATTTAATTTTCATGTTCATTTTTTTTAATGAAACAAACAATCTGTTTAAATGAAGATTTAAATCTACTAATTCACCTTTGAATACAGCAATGACCTCATAAACCCCATCAGAGAATTGAAAACCTCTATCTGTTACACTGACATACGATTGATTTAGAGGTTTATATTTTCCATTAATATAACAGGTTGTCATAAGAATATCTTTTTGATTATATTAATACCATGAATCTTAAAAGACGAGATTTTATTAAAAAATTATCATGTGCGTGTTGTGCGCCTTTATTTTTACCTTCTTGTACTGAGGTAGCTATTACAAATCGTAAACAACTCTCTATTATTTCAGATGAAAGTATCAACAAACAAGCTCTTCAAGCCTACGAACAAGTCAAAAAACAAGAAAATTTAATAGAGTCTGGGCAAAATTTTAGAGCAGTAAGAGAGGTAGGTCTCAGAGTTACAGAGTCAGTAGAAGAGTATTTTTTAAAAATGGGTCAATCAGAGTCTATAAAAAATTATAATTGGGAATTTATCTTAATTGATGACAAGGACACACTTAATGCTTGGTGTATGCCTGGTGGTAAAATAGCTTTTTACACAGGGATCTTAGATGTTGCTGCAAATAATGATGGTTTGGCCTCAATAATGGGACATGAAATTGCTCATGCGGTTGCTCGCCATAGTGTTGAAAGGGCCAGTCAAGCATTAGCAATAAATGTTGGCACTACTATCTTGGATATTGCCTTAGAGGGTGCCCTTTCGAGTACCTCAGCTGATGATTATTTAGTAAATTTAGGTCTATCTTTACCATTTAACAGATTACAAGAATCGGAGGCTGATTATTTAGGCTTGGCCTTTATGACTATGGCAAAATACGACAATCATGAGTCATATAAAGTCTGGCAGCGAATGGCTGAGGCTCAAAAAGGAAACGCACCACCAGAGTTTCTATCTACGCACCCTTCCCCCAAAAATCGTATTGAAAAGCTTAAAAACTGGATACCTGAAGTTGATTTAAGATTTACCTAAAGCGTTGTTTTGTCATACTTCAAACAAATCAGAAATTTAATATATTTTATGTATGAACAAAGTTATTAAGTTAAAAAAGCAGTCTAAATCAAGCGACTCCGATAGCATAAAACAGCTAAACAGTAAGCTAAACAAACTTGATAAGAAAATCGATAACCTCTATGAAAGACTAGACGGTCATATCAACAAAATAGATAAAGTTTATTCTAGACTAGAGGAACATTTTTCTGGTATCGAAAAGCTTTTATCTTTCTTTAAATTTAGAAAATAACTATTTCGATAACTCATAATTTATGACATCTGAAGATCTTAGTAGTTCTTCATAACTGTCCGAAAACCATTTTCTTACATTATTTTTATTAATAATGACTGGATTTCTATTGTGAATAAATTCTATATTTTCCAAAGAGGATTTAGTTAAAATTGAATAATAAACAGTATCTTCTATTAATTTATATACACCTGCAAAAAAACTGACAGGAGTTTTGGTAAATAGTTTATATTTTTCTTTCAATTCTTGGGTTTTCAACCATTCAAAATAACTACTAAAAGGTACCAAACAGCGATTATTTGCAATGAGGCTATTACTAAAAGATTTCTCGTGTACTGTCTCTGATCGAATATTGAAAAGTGTTTTTCCTTTCGGAAGCCAATCAAATGACAAACCCCAACTTGATTGTTTAAATACAAATTTAGAGTTTAGATTAAAGACAATAGGCGCTTTATTGGTAGGGCAAATATCTTCATTTTTATAATCAAATATTGATTTGAAGTTATTTATAGTTTCCTTCTTAAAAGAGGAGTGATTATCTTTAAGATTTAGCGAATATCTTCCGCACACTATTAAATTTTTCTAAAATTCAAGTAGTTAGAAATATCAAAGTCCTTATATGAAGTTCTTAAACCTAAAAATTGAAAATAATCATCTCTAATTTTTTTCCCAAGAGAGGTATCAGTATAATTATCTAAAACACCATTGATATTTTTTTTGGCTTCAATGACAATATCGTTAGGTAGTTGCCTGAATTCTACACCAAGTGACCTCAATTTTTCTATAGCCACAACCTCTTTATACATAAAATCAGACAACATTTCTTGATTTTCTGACTGACAAGCATACTCGATGATGCTCTTAGCTTCATTATCAAAAGAGTTCCATTTATCTAAATTCATTCCTAATGAAATAGAAACTGTAGGTTTTTTAAAATCTGGATAATAACAGTAATTTGTTACTTTATAAAAACCAAAAGCTAAATCCATAACTGGATTAGACCAATCTGCAGCGTCTATAGCCCCACTTGCTAAAGACTGAAGAATTTCACCTCCTGGTATATTTATAGAAGTTGCCCCCATAGTCTTTAATAGATCTCCTCCCATACCAGGGCTTCTTATTTTAAGTTTAGAAACATCCTCGAGACTATTTAATTCGTTTTTGAACCAACCAAATAATGTAGATCCAGTATTACCAACTAAAAAATGTTTAATGTTAAAATTAGAACCTAATTCATCCCATAATGATTGACCATTGCCAGAATATATCCATGAATTAAATTCCTCGGCAGTCATTCCAAAAGGAACAGCAGCAAAAAAAGGATAGGCTTTGTTCTTTCCTCCCCAATAAAACTCTGCTGAGTGATATAAATCAGCTGTTCCAGATGACACGGCATCAAACACTCCAAACGGTGGGACTAGTTCACCAGCTGAGTAAACATTAACTTTTATTCTTTTATTAGATAAGTTCTCAATTCGCTGAGCCAACCTGTTTGCACCTAAACCTATACCAGGAAAATTCTCTGGCCATGATGTAACCATATTCAACTCTGTTATGGTGCTTGCGTGTACATTAAAACTAGAGAGTGCAGCTGCACCGAGTACAGGAATTGAGGCTTTTTTAATAAAATTTCTTCTGTTAATTTTCTTTTTCATATTTTTATATAAATAAGATAACACTTTATAAATAAAAATGAAATTAGAAGCAAAAAGTTTATTAGCCGCACTTAATGAACAAAAAGTTGAATATAAACTTTTTGAACACGAGGCTTTTTTTACTGTCGAGGAGTCTAGCAAATTAAAATCAGATTTGAATATGCAAGGTGCGCATACAAAAAATCTTTTTTTAAGGGACAAAAAGAGAAATTTTTACTTACTCTCATGCTTAGATAGCACTGAAGTAGACCTAAAAATTATTAAAAACACTATACAGTGCCAAGGAAATCTCTCTTTTGGAAGTGCAGAATATTTATATGATAAACTTGGAGTCAAACCAGGCTCAGTTAGTCCCTACTCTTTAATCAATAATGTAGATAAGGATGTAAGTTTTTATTTAGATAAAAAAATAAATGATTATGAATTATGCAATTTTCACCCACTAGACAACACTAAAACAATTCAAGTAAAAACAGAGGATTGTATTAAATTTCTAAAAACAATTACGACTGTGCGATTAATTGATTTTACGACTATGGAAGTAATTAATCTCTGAAATTTTGAAACTGTAAAGGAATTTTAATATCACTTGATTTTAATAATTCGATCATTGATTGTAGATCGTCTCTTTTCTTTCCAGTTATTCTTACTTCATCTCCATTAATTGAAGCTTGAACCTTTGCTTTCGATGATTTAACAAGATTTGTTATTTTTTTTGAGTCCTCTTTTGATATTCCATTCAAAATATCAATAAATTGTCTTACTCTATTTCCGGAAGCTGTTTCAGTTGATTTTAGGTGAATAAATTTTGGATCTATTTTTCTTCTTACAATATTATTTTTTAAAATATCATTAAATTGAGTTAATTTAGTATTGTCGGTTGTCTCTATTGTAATAGAAAAATCGTTTCGTTCGATTGTTGAATTAGTGTTCTTAAAGTCAAATCTATTATCAACTTCTCTTTTTGTATTATTGATGGCATTATCAATTTCTTGAATATCTGGTGACGAGACAACATCAAAAGAAGGCATAATTGAACAATACAATATTTTTATTTATTTCAACACTAATAGTTTGGGGACCAACCTGGTATATAATTAAATTTCAACTAGGCATTGTCGATCCAATGACATCGGTTTTTTATCGCTTTTTCTTATCTTCGATCATTATTTTAGTATTTTGTGTATTAAAAAAAATAAATCTGAGATTTTCATTAAAAGAGCATTTCTTTATAGCTGCTCTAGGAGTCTCTTTATTCAATATAAATTATGTACTGTTTTATCTATCTACAGTTCATTTAATAAGTGGATTTGTTGCTTTATGTTTTTCTTCAATATTATTTTTAAATGTAATTAATAATATTATTTTTAAAGGTAAATTTCCAAAAATTATGACTTTGGTTGGAGGTTTTATTGGAACGTTAGGATTACTTTTCATATTTTATGATGAAATAATCAATTTTGAATTTTCAAAAGGAACTAGTATTGGAATTTTACTTGGTGTATTGGCGACATATTTTGCATCTATTGGTAACTTAATTTCAGAGTATACCTCTAAAATTAAATTAAATGTTATTGCTGTTACAGGATATGGGATGTTGTATGGCTCAATAACACTGTTAATTTATCTTTTAGTAACTGGTATTGAACTTAATTTTGATTTCAGTTACAGATACGTCTTTTCATTATTGTATTTGGCTATTTTTGGGAGTGTATTTGGTTTCATTCTTTATTTATCAGTAATTAAAAATATTGGCGCAAATGATGCCGCATACATTGCTATAATTATGCCTCTTATTGCTCTAATTATTTCTACGATATTTGAAGGTTTGGAGTGGGACTTAAATTTGTATGTCGGTGCAATTCTTGTATTGTTTGGAAATATATTAATATTAAAAAGAAATTAATTCTTAAACAACTTTTGTTGAGAAGTTACTATTATGCTCGATATTATAAAAAGTATTAACATCGGAATATAGACGAATTCAATACCGAAGATATCAGCAACATAACCTAAAGCTGGTGGTGCAATCATAAAGACCCCATAAACACCTATTGTAATTATAGTTATCCCTACCGTAGCATTAACATTTTTAATAGAAGACCCAAAGGTATAACAAATAGGAATAATTGAAGAAACACTAAAACCAGCAATTATAAAACCAATTATTGCTAATGATAGAGAACTACTTAAAACTATAATTAATGAACCCAGTAATGAACCTATCACTGAGTAAACAAGAAAATTATAAATACCAAATATTTCTTTTAACTTATCTCCAATTAATCTACCAATAACCATACTCCCATTAAATGCTATAGCAGCAAGTCCAATATTAAAACCATCTGCATTAATGTAATCTCTCATATATAAAGAACCCCAAGAGTCAGTACCACCCTCCAAAAATACTGCTGTAATTGATAAAATAAATAAGATTACAAGAAATAAGGGCCAATTGAAAAATATAGACAAAATAGATAAAGAGTCTGATTTATTTTGTTTTATAGTTAAACTACCTAGAAATATTAATGGTGATAAGATTATTACAAATATAATTGAATTTATTATAAAGCTTATTTTAAATTCCAGAAATAAACTAGTTAACAAAGATCCAGATAATAATCCAATACTCCAAAAGGCATGAAATCCTGACATCATAGGTTTTTTAAATCTTTTTTCTAAAGAAGTAGCTTGAACATTAAGAATTACCTCAAATAGTCCGTAACAAATACCGAAAATAAAACTCAATATTGCCATAATTATAAAAGATTGAGCAAATGGAATTAAAAGCCAAAGAATGCTTATAGCAAGACCTGATAACAGTGAGATTTGTTTTGAGGGATATATTTGTGTTATTTTTGGTGTAACTATCATAGTTAAAACAGAGCCAATTGAAAAAATTACAAACAAATATCCCATACCTGTATAATCGACATTAATTTGATCTTTTATATCTGGTATTCTTACTGCCCAAAGTCCAACAAAAAAAGAAATTGAGAAAAATAATGCTTTGCACGCATTAGCCTCTGAAAAATTACTCTTTAATTTCAAAATCGATTAATTAAATAGCTACCAACCACCATCATCATCTGCTTTTTTGTCTTTAACAGATTTAATAGATGAAGTTTTAACTAATTTCCATATACCACTTCCAGAAACAATAATTTCATTTTTTGAAAAGACTTTACAATTAACAAAACATAGTGTTTTAGTCATTCTCTCTATAGTTGGTAAGCCTATTAGTTCATCTCCTTTTTGAGCTGAAAATGTAAAGTGAGTGTTCATGGATATAGTAACACAAGGTTTATTCCCAAAAGACTTATAAGCAGCATTGCCCATAACATTATCTAAAAAAGACATTAAGAAACCTCCATGTGCAAATTTTCCTGAGTTAAGATGTTTTTCAGTAACAAACATTCGATATTTATCCTGATTATTTTCTGATTTTGTCTCTAATTCACCAAGTAATTGTGTATATGAAGATTTTGATATTAACTTCCAGGTCATATATAACTTTATAATGCAATCTTTAAAAAAAGAAATATTTTATGAAATTTCATAAACTATTTAACTTAATTATTAATACTAAACTTTATGCGTAATGAATAGATCTTATAGAATTGAAGATAATAACTCTAATAGTTTTATACCTAGTTACTCTGGTACTAATGGTGCAGTAGCAACACATTCAAATTTATCCTCAATGACAGCCTATAATATTTTAAATCAAGACAGAGGTAATGCATTTGATGCTGCTGCTGGAGCAATGTTAGTTGAAGGTCTTGTAAATCCTCAAATGTTTGGAATGGGTGGTGAAGGTGTGATGATATTAAAACCCAAAAACCAAAACCCTGTTGTGTTAAATGGAAATACTTTATCGCCAAGAAAATTTAATTTTTTAAATTTAGTTACCAGGGGTTTTACAGAAGTTCCAGATGAAGGAGTATTATGTGCTGGAGTTCCAGCAGCATTTTCTAGTATTTTTAGAATGTTACAATTATATGGAACATTAGATTTTAGGACTATTTCTAAATATGCAAAAGAATACGCAAAAGAAGGATATCCTTTACACACAGGAATAATAAACCAAAATAAATTTGGGTTAAAAAGTCTAAAAGGTAAATTTATAAGAGAGTGGAAAAATTCTGCTAAATTATATTTAAAAAATAATAAAATTCCAAAAGTAGGAAGTTTATTCAGAAATTCGGCTTACGCAAACTTAATNGATTATCTTGGTAATTANGAGAAAAAGATTACAGGATCTCGAAATAATAAATTTAATAAATTGCATGATGCTTTTTATAAAGGTGATGTTGCAAACTCAATTTTAAAATATTCACAAAAAAATGAAGGGCTACTTTCAAAAGAAGATTTTGAAAATTTTAATGTGAAATTTGAAAAAACAATTTCAGAAAAATATGGTGATTACCAAGTTCATAAAACTAATTTCTGGGGACAAGGATTGACTAGTTTAATGATGTTGAAAATGCTTAACAAACAAAAAATTAAATCACTTAATTCAGCTGGTGATATTCATAAATTTACAGAAATTTTAAAATTAACTTTTGCTGACAGAGAGATGTATTTTACTGGGAAGTACAATTCAAAAGTCAAAGCAAATCACCTATTAGATGACTCTTACCTAAATAAAAGAATGCAATTAATTAAAGATAAGGCAATTGACTCTATAATTCCAGGGAACCCCCTATCCAAGAAATCATTACTCCCAATTGAAAATGATATTAAACCATGGGGCGCTGGCACAGTTCATATAAGTATTATAGATAAAGATAATAATGCTATTTCGTGCACACCAAGTGGTGGATGGATCAGATCTAATGAAGTAATCAATGAATTAGGATTTCCCCTAGGTAATAGATTAATGACGTTTTATTTATCAAAACCAGGTCACGTAAATTTTATAGCACCTGTACAACAACCAAGGACAACATTGAGCCCTACTTTGATTATCAATCAAAAAAAGAGAGAAATTTTAAGTTGTGGGACTATGGGCGGTGACGCTCAAGATCAATGGCAAGCACAATTTTTAATGAATTATATATTTTCAAATATGCCTATTGACCAAGCTTTAAATGAACCCAGAGTTTCATCAGAGCATTTACCTGCTTTTTTTCACCCTCATGATCCAAATTTGAAACAATTATTATTAGAAGAGCGACTTTCGCCCTTTATTTCTCAATTAAATAAAAAAGGACATAAATGCCTTAAAACTACAGACTGGAGCGAAGGTTTTATTTTATGCGCTAGAAAACAAGATAAAATTTATGATGCATATGCAGATATTAGAAGTTATAAGAGTCAAATATTTCAAGCACAGGCATTAGCATGGTAAAAAAAAAGAACAAATTAAATGATTTAATTGATGTAGTTAAGAGACTAAGAAATCCAAAAAATGGATGTCCATGGGATATACAACAAACTTCCAAATCATTAGCAAAGTATACTTTAGAGGAAGCTTATGAGGTTATCGAAGCAATTGAGTCAAATAATAACAAAGAGCTAGAAGGAGAACTTGGCGATTTATTACTACAAGTTATTTATCACTCAGTTATTGCTGCTGAAAAAAAGAAATTTTCTATTGATGATGTCATTGATACAAGTGTAAAAAAAATGAAATCTCGTCATCCTCATATTTTTATGCGTGATGAGTCAATCAAAACTGTTCAAGATGTTAATGATTTTTGGGAAACACAAAAAAAATTTGAAAGAAAAAAGAAAGGTGCTAAGTCTGTTTTAGATGGTGTAAGTGTAAACCTGCCTGCTGTTACTCGTTCACTTAAACTTCAAAAAAGAGCCGCAAAAGAGGGATTTGATTGGAAAAATGCAAATGGAACGTTAAAGAAGGTGAAAGAGGAATTAAATGAACTTTCAAATGAAATGAAAATTAATAATAAGAGAAAAATTAAAGAGGAATTAGGAGATTTATTATTTTCATGTATTAATTTATCAAGAAAATTAGGCCTAGATACTGAAACAGTAATTAGGGACTCTAATAGGAAATTTGAGAAAAGATTTAAAAAAATGGAAAAAACAATGAATAAAAAAAAATTGAAATGGAATTTGAATAATTTGGAGAAAGAATGGCAAAAATCAAAATAATTTTTTTAAGTACATTCTTTTTATTTTTTTCAAAAGGTATCTTATCCTATGAAATCACTGATTTAATAAAAATTCTCGTCGAAAAAAATGAAACAAATTCTAAATTTAAGTATGATAATCTAATTGATGATAAAAATTTAGAATTAGCTGATACACTCTACATACCAGAAATTGATTATTCATTTAATGTTTCAAACAGTACTACTAGTACTAATNCTACTTCTACACTTAACTCAAATACTCATACATTAAGCGCCACAGTCAACCTCTATAACGGTGGGTTTAGCCAGTTAAATTTAATTACTACGCAAACTAGAAATCAAGCGTNTGACTATCTTAGAGAGTATCAAAAAGAGTTATTAATCAAAGAACTCCTAAACGGTTATAGTAATTTACAGACATTGATCTTTAAAAAGAAAAATCAACAACTGAATTTAGAATTTTATAGAAAAAAAGTCTTAGAAGCTGAAATATTATTTAAGGCAAACAGANTTACAAAAACAGAAGTATTAGATTTAGAAAATGANCTATTAGAAGCACAATCTGTGTCTTTAGATTATGATAGAAAAATAGATAATTTNATGCTTCAAGTTAGTAAGTTACTTGATCTAGANATTTATGATGAAGATGTAAATTTTGATTATGTGATAGACGTATCTAANNCACAAATTAGTAAGAAATTATTTTCAGAATTGATGAATTCCTCTTATGGNCAATATCTCTCTTTTATTGAAAATACATATTTACCTGAANTAGANATGAGNAAAAAAGATTTGAGACCTTCTGTTGACCTNACNTATTCCCTAAGTGAGAGTGATAATTATTCTGCAGCAATTGATCATAGAAGATCCTCATCNTTGTCACTATCTNTNAGCGTTCCTATTTATGANGGNTNTAAAGATGAAAATAATTTTNATATTGAGGAATATAATTATCANAAAAAATTATTAGANCATAAAGACTTAAAGAGAGACTTACTTAATACTTACTTAGAGTCNTGGAACAATTATGATTTTTATTTAAATAAAATAAACAACCAAGAAAAAATAATTGATAGCTTAGAATTNAAATTACAAGGNAANGAAATTTTATATAAAGCCCAAAAAATAGATATTACACAACTTATTGAAAGTAAGAATGAATTAAATGATGCNCANAACATTTTATTNGATTTGAAATCNTCAAAAAAATATTATTTAATAGANATTCTGATANTAAACGGGGATNTNAATACAATTATTAATGGATTGGGATAGACTTAAAACATTTTATCACGTAGCTACAGCAGGTAGNATCTCTAGAGCTATGGATACTATTCACCTNAGTCANTCTGCTATTACTAGACAAATTCAATCTCTTGAGCATAGTTTAAAAACCAAACTATTTAAAAGACACACAAAAGGTATAACTCTNACAGAGCAAGGTTCNTATCTTTTTGAAGAAACTGAAAAAATTTTTGCNGATTTAAATTCTATNGAAAAAAAGATAGTTGAATATAAGTCAGTTCCNACTGGTAACCTCTCNATTAATACTACNGTTGCTTTTGGATCGATGTGGCTNAGCCCAAGAATCAATGAATTTATTCATGAATACCCAGAAATTAATCTTAAACTAAACTATTCTGAAGATGAGCAAGATATGCTTCGCCAAGATTATGATATTGGTTTATGGATGCGAAAACCAAGACATTTAGATTTAGTTTCAAAGCACATAGCAACAATNAAATACCATATTTANGGATCAGCGAATTACATAAATGAAATGGGTATGCCTTTGAGAAGATCAGAGCTTAATAGCCATAGATTAATTACATATGGNATAGGAAAACCATCCCCNCTTTCTGANACNAATTGGATACTGAAAACTGGTGTTAANAAAAACCAAAAAAATAGAAGACCTCATATTACAATNAATAATCTATATGGTTTATTAGTAGCNGTTGAAACTGGTGCAGGNTTAGCTGCATTACCTGANTATATGGCTCAACATAAAGCCCATCTTGTTAAAGTATTACCAGATATAGAAGGACCAAGTTACGATGTTCATATGGTTTATCATGAAAATCTAAAAGGGAGTTTAAAACTAATAGCTTTTAGAGATTTTCTTATGAATAAAATAAGCCAATGGAGATTTTGACTATCAAAATTTTCTTTTTTTATTAAAAATATANATAAAAAAAACATGAATAACTTATTAAAAACATACAAGTTTAGTAATTTTAGAGTAGTAAAGGGNAATGGNTGTTATTTATACACCTCNGATAAAAGAAAATTATTAGATTTNTCNGCAGGNGTTGCTGTCAATTCTCTTGGATATAATCATCCTATAATTAATAAAAGCCTTAAAGCCCAACTTAAAACAGGAATTACTCANTTNTCAGGATCNCAAATACATGAATTNAAAACTAAATTATCTAAGTTACTATCTGATAATTCCAATAAAGGNGANGTATTNTTTTCNAANTCTGGNGCCGAGAGTATTGAGGCNGCNCTNAAAATTGCNAGAAATTANGGTAGTAAAAANGGTAAAGATGANATNATNGCAATGACCTCCTCNTTTCATGGGAGAACAATTGGGGCTTTATCCGTCGGTAGTAATAAAAAATATAAATCGAATATTGGTCCTGTTCCTGGGAAAGTAAAGTTTTGCAAGTTTAATGATGTCTCTCATCTCAAAAAATTAGTAAATAAAAAAACGGTAGCAATCATAATTGAATTTGTTCAGGGAGACGGAGGTATAAATATTTGCAGTAAGAATTTTGCAAAAGCTATAAAAGGGATATGTAAAAATAAGAAAATTTTGCTTATTGGGGATGAAATACAAGGTGGTATAGGTCGAACTGGTAAAATATTTGCTTACAAACATTACGGTGTCAATCCAGATATCATAACNTCTGCAAAAGGCCTAGGTTCAGGCATTCCCATAGGTGCTACTATAGTTAAAAAATATATATCCAAAATTATTTCTACTGGTTTTCATGGCTCAACTTTTGGAGGTGGTATGCTTCANACAAGAGTTTCATATAATGTNTTTAAAACTATAAATACTAAAAGATTTTTAAATAAAGTACTGATTAATGGTAATTTACTATCTTCTAGTCTAATTAAGAAAATGCACCANCTACATAAAGATAAAATAGTTGATACAAGATGTTTGGGTCTTATGGCTGGTGTTGAGTTTAAAAATAATCAAATCGCATTAAAAACATATGAAAAAATGTCAAAAAACGGCCTTATTTCAACTCTAATACAAGGAAACATAATCCGTCTTACACCACCTTTAATTGTTTCAAGTGGAGAAATAAGAAAGGCAATAAAGATAATAACTCAATCGTTGTAATTTCAATAATCTAAAGATTGTTTTTGAAATACAGTACCAATACCCTCTTCTGTCTCTAACTCATTTATAAGAGCATTTTTTATTTCGCCACTTATAATATGAATTTTTTGAACACCTTGATTTAGAGCTTTTAATGAGTTNTCGACTTTTACAATCATCCCATTAGANATGATTTTCTCATCAAATAGTTTTCTTGCCACATTTTCATCAACTGNAGAAATTCTTTCTCCTTGTGTATCTTTGATAAAAGGNACATCAGAGATAAAAATTAGCTTACTAGCTGAGAGGTTTATTGCTAATTCAGTAGCAATGGTGTCAGCATTAACATTTAATACTTCAGATGTATTTTTATCTAAAACTAAACTTGGCATAATTATCATATCATGTTCTTTAAATAAGTTTTTAATTTGTAAAGCATCAACTGAAACGACGTCCCCTACTTGACCATAATCAATGTCATCAACTACATCTCTTCTTTTTGCTGCAATAAAGTCTTTCTTTGAAATAGGAATTGGAAAATTTCTGATATTATATCGTGAACTCAAGCTAAAAATATCTATTAAAATTTGACCAGATATTTTTTTGGCTGCCTCTATGTCTGTAGGAGATGTTACTCTTCTACCATTTATTTTTTTTGGCTCAATACCATGTACATTGATCATATAGTTATCTAGCTGTCGNCCAAATCCAAAGACTAAAACAACTTTTAACTTNGAAATAGAGNTTAATAATTCTTTNATGTCNCTTATAACATTATCNATACTACCTTNATNATCACAAATTTTACCACTNACTTTAATGACAAGTATGGAATTTTGTAATATTGATTGGTAAAAACTTTGATTTTTCATTATAGATATAACGGTATCATTTGTTTCAATCCTAATGATTGATCAAGATCAAAAATTATATTCATACANTCAACAGCGTTACCTGAAGCACCCTTTACTAAATTATCTAAACAAGCCTCTAAAACGAAATGTCTCTGATCTTTGAAAGACAATGAAATATCACAATAATTTGAACCTACTACATTAGAGAGCTTAGTATTATTTTGTATTCTTATAAAAGGAGAAGATTTAAAACAATCAACTAAGCTTAAATTTAAAGACTCATGAGTTANATCTTCAAATGTTTCTATGTGACTTGTTAGATATATACCTCTNGAGAAAGGTCCCGANANTGGAANAAATGATAGAGTCTCNTTTAAATTAGGAAAAGATTGATAAATTTCNNCTAAATGTCGATGTGNATTTANATTNTATGAAAAAATATCTTTAGATCTTGTCGAATGATGATTTTTATTTGAGGGATTTTTACCACCACCACTTGATCCAGTTATAGCAGTAATAGATACTTTTTTAATTATAGATTGAAATGGTAATAAAGATAGTTGAGCTGTTAGTGCAAAACANCCAGGNTTGGATATGTTAGAAGATTTTTTTATGTCATCNATTGAATTTTCAATAAATCCNTATTGAAANTTNNTTTGAATNTCAGNNTCAAAATTTGNTTTGTAATATTTGTTATAATCCTCTTGATTAGAAATNCTAAAATCAGAACTTAGGTCTATNATTTTAACTTTTGATAATAATTCTTTGACATATTCATGGGCTGAACCATGAGGTAATGATAAAAAAACACAATCGAGATTTTTAAATTCATCAAGATTAGATGTCTGTAAATCTTTCAGATTTAATGACTGTAAATGTGGAAATTCCTCATCTATTTCCATTTCTCTTTGAAATATTTTTGATAATTTAACTTCAGGATGCACAGAGAGAATTCTAATTAGCTCGATACCTAAATAACCATTTGCTCCAATTATTCCTACTTTAATCATTATTAATCCTATTAATTATCTTAGCGAAAACATTGACA
>FUFK010039332.1_pt1 | contig 30325 bp, 19 predicted proteins | sample 1021851 | NCBI WGS metagenome assembly FUFK01 (sample SAMEA51879418, study PRJEB19060) | metagenome | reverse complement strand
TATAAGATTCAGGCAGGTGATTTTGTTGATACAAAGAAAATGATTCTTCTCAAATGAATAAACACCTCACATTGTTATTCATTGGATTTACTCTTTGGAGTTGCACAAATGATGGTATTACAGTTGATAAAGAGTGGAGTAAAAATGGTGATATCGAGAATGAAGATGCTCTAACTATCCTTCACAATGGAATTACTAGAGANTATGTANTNTATGTCCCAGAAATTTATTCTGANAATNNTNCTGTTCCANTATTNATAAATTTTCATGGAGGTGGTGGTACAGCAACTGGTCAAATGTATGTAGCAGATATGCGTCCTATAGCAGATACTGCAAATTTTATTTTAGTGTATCCACAAGGTCTACAACTTGGCGATGGTGGTTCTACTCATTGGAACTCAATGTCAATATCTGATAGCAATAAAAGTAGTGTTGATGATTTTGGGTTTATTGATATGTTAATTGATGATTTATTATTGACGTACAACATCGATTCAACAAGGATTTATGCTACAGGATTCTCAAACGGTGCTGATATGTCTTTCACTTTAGGTTGCTATCTTCAAAACAAGATTGCAGCTATTGCTCCGGTTTCAGGATTAATGGTACATAACCCATCTGCTAGCTGTACCCTCTCTGTTCCAATTGGTGCAATGATAATTCATGGAACATCTGACAACTCTCGACCAATCGATGGTATTGAAGGTTATTATGCATCAATTAATGAAACTATTGAATTTTTGGCTAGCCAAAATGGTATGCTCTTGAATCCTAGTGTCNCAGACTATATATCTGATGGACTTACAATAGAATTATACTCATANCCTAACCANGAGAATAAAATCTATTTAGAGTATTATAAGGTCATTGATGGAGATCATTATTGGCTTAATATCGGCAGAAATGGGCTGGAGACAAATCAAATGATATGGAACTTTTTATCGCGTTTTAGCTCGAACACATAAAATAATANTCANGTGATAAAAATCCTCATAAGTTCTANTACTTTNANCTCATAAATGATTTGCGGNACTACTTTTTAGATTTGGTTGAATTTTCCATTTATCATTTGATAACTTTTTTGTAATTATTTTTATAAAGATTTTATAGGTATAATTTCATANTAGATATGTCTCATCCNCTNAAAGAACTGATCAATAATAAATCTCTATTCGAGTCTTTAGCTGCAGAATATGGTACTCCACTTTATATTTNTNANNAGATTATNAATATAATTAAAAACATAAATAAAATACATTCTGCTNTAACAAGCAATTTCGACAATTTTCATATTTGTTATACCATTAAAGCAAATAGTAATCCAAATATTATAGGAGCTCTTAAATCAGAGATTCCAAGTTTAGGNGCAGATTGCTCAAGTCCAGGAGAATTGTATGCTGCAAAACTTGGAGGTATTTCAAGCAATGATTGCATTTTTACTGGTAATTATGAGTCGCAAGAGGACTTGGAAATAGCTTTTGAGCGAAGAGCACATATCAATCTAGATGATATAACATCTTTCAGGCGTTTACAAAAGATGGGTACACCAAAAGAAATTTCATTTAGGTTAAACCCAGGATTTGGAAAAGGTGCATTTTCTCANGTCGTAACTGGAGGTAAAAATTCAAAGTTTGGCGTTCCTAAACACGATATCCTTGATGCATATAAAATAGCAAAGGATAGTGGCGTTGAAAAATTTGGTATTCAGTGTATGACTGGATCAGGTGTTTTGGATCAAGAATATTTTCCAAAGCTCATGAAAGAGATTCTAAAAACAGTTGAATTGATCAATAAAGAATTAAAGATAGATTTTCATCATATAAGCCTTGGTGGTGGATATGGCATCCCTTATCGTGATGATGAAATATCATTGGATTTTAATAAAGTATTTCATGAAGTAAGTAAGGTATTTCATTCGTTCTATAATGGAGCTGAAAAACCAGAGCTCTGGATAGAACCAGGGAAGTCTGTAGTAGGGAATACAGGTATTCTAATGTCAAAGGTTACTGGAATTAAAAATAGTTACAAAAAATTTATAGGCCTTGATGCAGGAATGGAAACATTGATGNGCCCTGCATTATATAACGCACATCATCGTATATACAAGATAGGATATTCTGATGCAGAAACAACTCAGACCGTTGATTTCACTGGANGAATATGTGANAATACTGANCGATTAGCAANTGATAGAGNATTCACAGATATAGATGAAGGCGATCTTGTGGCTATTATGGATGTAGGTGCATATGGCTTTACTATGTCTCACCAATTCTGCACAAGACCTAAAGCAGCCGAAATTCTCTTAGATGGTAATAAATCAAGTTTAATAAGAAAACGTGAATCAATTGAGGACCTATTTTCAAACTGTAAGGTTTCTTGATAATTATTTTAGCAAGATCATTTTATGATTCATTGACGCCTGTCCATTCCTAACCTGACAAAAATAAACTCCTCCAGGTACTTCTTTTCTATTATTATCTAAACCATCCCAAATAATCTTCTTCCATGATTCTCCCTCATAAACCATTTCATCATAAAGCANTCTTACATTTCTTCCAAGAAGGTCAATAACTGAGACCTGCAGCAATCCTGATTCTGGAATGTATGTTAAAATAGTTGTAGATGGATTAAACGGATTGGGGTAATTAATGACAGGAGTATTTGGTAGAATAGAATATACATTCTCCTCATTTCCAGTACTTAAGGCATCAGTGTATTTATATATAGTTTGCCCACATGCATAACCAATATTTTGATCTATAAATTCAAGTCGATTNACGCGGCTTCCAAACCCTGCAGAATTCCAAGTCTCGCCTCCATCTGTAGTTACATAGGTAGGTAGACTACTATTACCTCCCATCCACCCTAAAGTATCATTTATAAAACCAATACCTTGGATAAAATAATAATCATTCATAAATAGCATTTCATTCCAGGTCTCACCTCCATCGATTGTTTTTAGGAAGTATATAGGGGACTCATAGTTTCGCTGTAAAGAAACATACCCTACACTGTATGATGGAAAATCAATTTTCCATGCCCACTCGCCCGACCTGGATGTTATGAATGAGGGCATCCAAGTCTCACCTCCATCTGTGGTCTTTAAAACAATGCCCCTTGAATCCTCATGGTCTATATTGGTTAACCCAACAATAAATCCAGTATCAGGATTGAAAAAGTACAGATCAATTAAACCTGCAACTGAAACATATTGATCAAAATCATAGGATATCCAGGTTTCACCCCTGTCCACTGTTTTAGTAAAATATGCAGGTCCTCTCACTCGCCCAACTGCATACATGGTCGAATCGTTTATGACCTGTATACCGCATAAACCCTGGGGAGAAGGACCTGTAAAATCATCGAAAGGCATCCAGGAAGAACCTCCGTCAGAAGTATGATACAGATTTATGATATCAGTTGCACCAAATTCACCATCACCTACATTACCAGCCCAACCATTTAACTCATCAAAAAATCCAACAGAACGAAAATGTGTTTCAGATTGTTCAAATTGTAATTCCCAACTATCTCCTCCATCTGGCGTATGATATATTTGCCCCCAACCATTGACTGCCCAACCTAGGTTCTCGTTTAAAAATTGAATATCATTAAATCTTGTCACTACNGGTGCATTGGGCAATTCNATCCAGGTACCTGTTTGACCAGTTAATAATGTTAAAAAAAGAAAAAGGTAATGAAGGAATTTAGATTTATAAATACCACAACATGCTCTTATTATCATAGAGATTAAAAGCTAAAGCCAATATTTAATCGCTTGACCTCACCCAACGGTCCATAATCAGATAAAGAATAATCAATAGTTAATAATGTAGAGGTACGATTTATTAAATAATTCATACCTATACCAAAAGAAGGTCCTTCAATTTTATCCTGTTTATAAAACGATGGCAACCCTCCTCTTATAAAAATTAATTTTCGATAATCTAATTCTAATCCAAAGTTCAAGTATTCTGTATTNTCATTTGGATGGAGTGCATCTACGCCATATGCCAATGTAAGGGATTCTGTTTTTATAAGTTCACCTGATAAACCCACTCGAAAAAATAATGGCAGAGGAAAGTATTCTGTTTCATAAACTGCATTGACAAATTCTACATTACCTTGATTGTCTTGATCTGGGTCAACACTGATCTTTTGGTCTCTTCCCTCCATTCTCATTTTACCACCATAATTACTTATTGAGACACCTAGCCTTGTTCCATAAAAAGGAGTCTCAAAAAGTGTCCCTACATCGACAGCAAATGTTCTAGCAGTTGAGTGCCAAATATTTTGTTGGATATATTTAAAGGAACCACCAATAGAAAAACGGTCTGTTAGCATTTTTGAGTAAGTAANACCTGCAGATAGATCATTTGTTGAAAACTTTTCACCTGTACCATGAGGTTCTGAAACAGTACGGACAAGGTCATCTGGTGAAGAGAGATTGATCACACTTAATCCAATTACACCTTTTTCCCCTAAGTCTATACCAACTATTGCAAATTGATATTTCATTGCAACCAACCAATCATATGAACCAAACTGGACGCCAATGCCTTTATGACCTGCAATACTAGCAGGGTTCCAATATATACCACTCAAAATAGCTTTTTGACCCGCTACAGCACCGCCCATTCCAGTACTTCTCGCATCCATCCCTATTTTTAAAAACTGAGCAACCGTAGTTCCCGTTTTGCTCATGGATTGGTCATTTCCAAATTGCGCTGAACAGACGCTGATAACAAAGGTAAAAATGATAAAAGCATATTTCATTTGATCACCGCAAATCGCCCTAATTTTTCTCCAATTCCAGGTGCGTCTACATGATANAGGTAAACACCATAAGCTAGAGGAAAGTTGTCTTTTGTAGTCAGGTCCCAATGCTCTTGACTATTATCTATCTCTGAATCATGCTTAATGGTTTCTACCAATTCTCCGTTTACAGTATATATTGTGATCGTACATTCTTTTGGAAGATTAGTGAAGTATATCTTTCTGGGACCACGATCCATTGGACTCTGAAGATCTAACTGCTCTAATACATTTGTGACAACATATGGATTAGGAACTACATAAATGCTGTCTAGCTTTGTTGATGCAACTGTCTTATCATATTGTGTTGCTAGTGTTGTATAGACCAACGTATCACTTGCTGCAAATGGCCGATGAGTGTCTATGAAAAATATATCGCCTGCGCTGGCTGCTATCGTATCTCCGCTATCCGGTAAGAAAAATGTAAACTCCCATTTTCCGCCTAAAGGTTGTCCATCCATAATAATTGCTCTATCTCCTGGAGACCACAGGCTATCGGGATCGTCACCTTCTTCAATGATGGTGACTTCCTCTTTATATGGCACTCTTCCTGGTGTTACATCCCACACTTCAAAATTCATCCTTGAATTACCGAAGCTAGGATGAAGGGAGGTACTACTTGTGTCAACTATCTCATTAAAAAATCGTACTTCATAGGCACCGGGGTACATAAATTGATCTGCACCATTAAAAGGAATCACCTCTGGCACCCANGTGCAGGATGAAGTTGAAGACCATTTTGTATTGTCTTCATTTAAAGCTAAGACCACATCTTTAGCAGTTATTTTTACTCCATCCACAATTGGATTTGTTAATTCAAGGTCAATGGCCTTACTATTGATTATTGGGAAATACAAATATGACACAATATAATTGTTGCCATCGATCATATCTCCTCCATCAATTCCCTTTATTTTCCCTGTTGTATCTATCAATTCAAAATCATCATTAATGAAATAAGTATTGCCACTTTCATCGCTCACAGTGACCGATCCAAGGTCAATATTTCCATGTAATAGTTGCTTATACTTTTCAATAGATATAGTGACTGATTCTTCTATAAGCTTAAGATCTTTTATGCTATATCTAGTGGGTGATTCGCGAAACGTTATTTCAAATTGGTTACCATCCTGCAGGCTATATGGATCAACTATATCTAAAAAGATCTTAGCTGTTGTCACTCCAGATTTATGTATAATCTCATTATTCTGAATAGTACCATTTACAACCCCTAATGCAGGAGCACTAGGCACAATTCTCACGGTGTTAATGTCTGTTATAAGCTCATTTGTTGTCGGGTTCAATGTAATGGTTTTAGAACATTCACTTGGAGGAATCTCCAACTCTCTAGAACCATGGTCATAGGAGACAACAGCATAATAATAGGCTTGTCCATTTAATACATTATTGGAATCAATATACGAATGAACCAAACCAGTATTATCACCTAGGGTATAATAGGCACCTCTGCCTGGATATACTATTTCACTCATACCATAATAATCATTATCCAGATCAAAACGAGCTGGTGCACCATTGTACATCTTTAATGGTTCAAATAGGAACTTAGATCCGTTTGCATCAGTAATGGTTTGTTGGTCTAAAAATTGAGGGTGGGTACTTCTATATATTACATATCCCTCAAAATCATACTCATCAGAGATTGGATCTAATGACTCTTCTGCAATATGATCCCAGTATAGTGTAACACGTTCGTCACCAGGAATGGCTGTGACCGTTGGCTTATCTGGGGGTTTTGCAAACTGATAATTCCTTTCATAGATATCTTGAGAAGTGATAGCATTTAGCGTTAGGTCATTGTAGTCTTCACCAATTAATAATGCTATAGAAAAACGTCGTGTTTCACCCGCTGGAAGTGAGATAGGACCTGAACTATATATAAAGACATAGTCACCTGACTGGGTTGCATTTGCTGAATCAAAAACACCAGGCTGTAAAAAATCATCAAAGACCCGTTGGTCATCAGCGATAGTCGTGCCTGAAAAAGGCGGTGAGGTAAAACCAGTCAATCCAACCATATCGGACTCATCTAGGTCGGTCCACTCAAAATTGGGTTCACCAGGTTGTCTAATATCATACTGATCTCCTGCAGTAGGAATGCCGTCACCTTCACCCGTATCACCTGTGTTCGGAACACCATCTACACCGACATCATCTTTTTCTGGGTCCCAGTCATTATCATCATCGATCCCATTACTTCTACTTTCATCTATCATACCGTCTCCATCGTTATCTATCTGATCATACGGGTTTCCGGGACTTTCAAGAAATTTATACCCAAAATATCCAGGGTTATTCGCACTTCCGCTGGCACTTCCATCCTCATCCCAACAATACACCATATTGATGTCTTGATCAAAATATGATAGATCATCGCTCCAATCGCTAGGTCCTCCAATATGGGGATCACCCCACATACCAAAAATAACATCATTTAGATCCTTGGGACTTGTATTGGTTATTTTATATATCAAAAAAATAATATCCTCTGCTAAGGGATTTGCCCATTGATAATATCGATATTCAATCTGAAGACCCAGTCCCTTACGAGATGAGTCGTCTGGAAATGGATAGTATTCGAATTCTTTATTATTCCTGTCATCACATACGAAGAATGCTTCTTCATCAGCATTCGATGCCCCTTGCCGCAGATCTCCGGGCCAAACAAATTCTTTCAGATTAGGATTATACCAATCATTGGACCAACTATCCGGCTTACCATCAAAATCACGATCTATATCGCTAGCAGTAGGAATCTTATCATAATCGGGATCAGCAAAATATAAACCTTCATCACTGTATGCTAATGGTTCCCAGGTCCAATATTCTGATCCATCTGGTGACCTTTCAGGATCTGTAACAAGTCCATCACTAATTACTCTAGCATACCAGGTCGTATCTCCATTTTCAATCTTTGGATANGCATCAGGGTGGCTATTTGACAATAAAGGAACCTCTGCGCAAATAAATGGACCAAATTCATATCCATAGCCTAGGCCCTCCCAAATAATATCTGTCACCCTATTTCCTGGCTCAGATATAGAACCATAGTTCCAGATCTGTGTCGATATTTTGTTGCCTGATATAATAGCATCTTGCCTTCTAAGGATCTGATCATCCAAATCTGCAGTCTTGTTTGAATATCTTTCAATCGATTTGTAATATTTCGCAAATTGCCTCTGGTTCCAGTCTTTTTGTGGACCATTTGGATATTTATTTTTCTTTATTGATAGCGGTCCAGCAATAAGTCCTGAAAGAATCAAACCATGCAGCANCACAATGANAATTAAAAATCTATTATTCTGGATCATAAATCAATACTCAAACCAAATGTTATCAATCTAGGTGGAGAAAAATAATCAGGTCGTGTAAAATATTCTTCCCACGTATGAACTCCAGGCTCGCCATAATGAGCTTTAAAACCATCTGTCTCTTGAAGAGAGCGNTTAATAAAGGTGTATTCGGACCGACCAGTGTCTGTAAAGACATATCTTTCATTTCGCAGGTCCAATACATTGTAAACCTTCATGAATAATTCAAAACCGATATTCATCAATGATAAATTCTTATAGAGCCTCATATCTAATGACCTTTGAAATGGTTTACGATCACTATTAGGTAATGGGACATATCCTGCAAATGGGATATTAGGTGTATANGGCCATCCCGTGCTTAATTTTCCAATCAAACTTACGCCCCAGCCATTTGTACCAGGCTCGGAAATTGACACTGTTGTATTAAATACATGGCTTTGATCCCAACTAAGTGGTACGATCTTCTTTTCCTCTTCATCACCCGTTAGCGCATTAAAATAAAATGATCCACTTGTTACACTGTTACCTTCCGTCATTTGGAAAGAATAATCTATAAACGCAGATGTTTTTGTTTTTGGGTCACGTCTCTTTGTTAAGCTAAGAGTAATTCCCTTCACCATTGAATAATCTTTATTTAAATAAACTGAATAAGATGAAGGGCCATATGTAGGAGAGTTATAGTTAATAGTCTGTAGCGCTAACAGGTCTCTAATATCTTTATAAAAAAGACTGCCATTTATTGCTATGTATCTACTTAATTGTTGCTGTAAACCAAATTCATACATAACTGTCTTTTGTGGTTTGAGATCACTGTATCCTATGGTCGGCGATAATCCAGCTCCAAAAATATTTTTTAAAAAAAGATTTCTCATTGTTGGCATCTGGTAAAAATGACCATATGAAAAATGAAGAATACCCTCATCCGTAATCGGGTAGGCAACACCTATTCGTGGAGAGATCATATTTTTCTTTGTACTTTTTACTAAACCATGTTCAGGATTTAAAAGACTATCAATATGTGTGCTCTGAGGATCGAATGAATCATATCGCAACCCTGCGTTCATTATAAAACTTTGGTATTCAAGCTTGTCCTGGATGTACCCACTAAAGAATACAGCATTTTCAGAATAATAACTATGTGATGGGGATGCATTTTCTGGAGCGATAGTCGGNATTCTATATGTATTATCATCATAGAGAATACTGAATATCCTTTCATTTAAATTATCTATTCTATATTGTATACCTGCTTTGATTTCGTGACGATTATTGACCTGTGATGTAATATCAAATTTCCCACCAAACGATGAAGAATAACGATATGTATGTCCTCTGTTCGATCCGCCAAAGGAAAAAGTGGGGCTGCTTGGGGCACCTAGAATATTTTGAGAGGATGCATAATTTGAATTCGGTAGTATATACGTATTTTCATTTAANACAGTGATCGTTTCATNGCCGATTAAATATTGACCTGGATCTTCTATAAACAGAAGTACGTCTTCATCANTGCCAAAACTACCCCCACTTGCATATGGGATGGCATTATCAAGGTCTAGTGGTTTAAACTGGAATGATCCATAATCTGTTTGATTTGTGAAAACGTGTGCCTCATAAAATGTCTTCTTTCCAATTGCATGATTGACCTTCATTGAAACATTATTATTTTTGGATAATGATGTTGATCGNCCATCTGGGTTATATTTATAATAGTGTACATAGGACTGGCTTTCTCCATTAGAGCCAAGGTACTGTGTAGAGAATTTTAATCGAGGCGTAGCCTTATAAGTAAGTTTTAAAAGTGAGTTGAGGCTTTTACTAGGGTTCATGGAAATAGTATCGCCATCCCCTCCCATTTCGATATACCAATCGTCCGAGAAAAAATTTGCATGGTCCTGAATATCATGTTCCCTAACCCCATAGAGGTATCCATCCTGCGATGAATATCTTAAGCTTGAATTGAAAGTTAGTTTATTTTGAAAAAATGGTACTGGCCCACTAAAATAGCCTTCAAGAGTTTTTCTATTGAATAGTTCAAACTCGTTTATTTTAGGATATAGTTCTGTATCGTTTGAATAGCGATCACCAGTATAGAATGAGACATTGCTTTCATAATTTTCTCTTCCCTCTTTTATCTGAAGATTTACTATTCCACTCATTGCATTGCCATATTCAGCATTGAACCCACCGCTCACAACCTTAAGCTCGCTTAGTGCCTTATTAGACACATTAACAGATAGGCTATTTGTGAAAAAGGGATTGCTTACTGATACACCATCAATATAATAACCCACTTCATTACTTCGACCTCCGCGAATGTGCAACTCACCGCCTGCTCCAACATTTACTCCTGCTTGAGTTGTCAAAACACCAAGAAAAGATTCTACTGGCATGCTTAGGATCTCTTCTGATGTTGTGATCTTTTGCGTAGANGTTAGATCTTTATAAATGAGTGGTCTTTCAGCAAGAACAGTGATCTCTTCACCTTCTAATGTTTCCTGGTCCAATGAAAAATTTTGTTCTGTTGTTCTGCCAGAACTGACTAAGAGACCTGTTACCTTTACAGATGCGTAACCAATTATGGATGTTTTTATATCATATTTTCCGATAGGAACATTAATAATGCTATACCTTCCATCCTGGTCTGTATCTGCGCCTATACCTTTTCCTACCACCATAACACTTACACCGACAAGTGGTTCGTTAGTGGAAGAGTCTTTAATATTCCCAGTTATTTTTCCAGTTTGACCGTAGAGGAAAAGAAATAGCTGTAGAAATATGAATAAGTTTTTCATTTGACTTGAGTATGGATAGACATCAATATAATTATAATCAAAAAGATTTTAAAATTAATAAATAAAAAATATTTATCTTTTATCATGAATTCTCAAAACTTAATGGTTATTGACCCCGCATTAGAGGTTCCAGAAATAGAATCTTTTAATGGAATTGTTGCCAGGTCACCTGTAAAGGCTACCTACCACCTGCCTGCTTTACACTCTCCAGTCTCTATGCATGAACAAATAAAAGATACCCGCGGTATAATCCTGATGGGCAGTGCTGCATCAGTATATGAAAAACACGAATGGATGAATGATATTGAAAAAGTGATAAATAAGGCAGTTGAAAAACAACTTCCAATACTTGGTATTTGCTTTGGGCACCAGTTCTTGGCTCATTTATTTGGAGGAAAAGTTGACTATCTATGGAATACTACAAAAAAAAGGGGCATCAGAAAGGTTCAAACTCTAGAAAATAACTTATTGGTCGAACCACAAGAGGACTACTTGGTTTATTCTCATCAAGAAGGTGTCACAATATCACCAAAAGATTTCAAAGTTTCAGCCAAAAGTGAAATGGTTCATATTGAAGGTATGGTTCATAAGGAACTACCAATATGGAGTTTCCAACCTCATATTGAATCGTCTCGTGCATTTGCAACTAGGATTGGAGTAACCATAAAAGACTTTGAAAAAACTAGATCTTATAGCTCACTATTACTTGAATCATTTTTAAAGAATCTCAAATATTAACTTAATGAAATTCATCAACATNGGTTTAATCGCTTCCATTTCCTTTTTCTCCTGTGCACCGCATTCATCGCTNTTGACCAATAAAGGAATCCCATCGATCAAAGGTAAAATAAATAAACTTATTGCTGAATCTGATCTAGGTGTATCAATCGGTATCAAGGTCATATCTGTTGAAGATGATAAAACATTGTATGAGCTCAATAGTAATAAATTATTTATGCCAGCAAGTAATAATAAACTTTATACATGCGCAGCTGCTTTACATTATTTAGGTAGAGACTATATCTTCAAAACAACTATTCTAAAAAACAATAATGATCTTGTTTTAAAGGGTGGTGGAGACCCTGACTTTTCAATAGAGCAACTTGATTCTCTTGCGCNTNCNACCGCAGAGATCGTTGAAGATGTTAATACATTATATCTGGATGCGACTCTTTTGGATTCAATGCANTATGGAAATGGATGGATGTGGGATGAAGGATCCTGGTGGTATGCAGCACCAATAGGAGCGCTATCTGTTAATGATAATTGCATTGATTTTCGTGTAAAACCAGGAAAGCTGGGACAACCTGCCATAATTGATCATTTTCCAAAAACTGAATATATATCTCGATTAAACAAAACGACCACGGTTGATAGTAATGTAGAGCTAAAAAAGCTAAAGATCGAGCGAGACTGGGTAGGAAGAACAAANCANTTTTTNATGACCGGTGAGATAGCCATAAGCGATAGCAGTGATACACTGCAGAGGAATATTCATGACCCAACTTTATTCACAGGTACTCTTTTTAAAGAATCTCTAGAAAAATATGGGGTACAAGTAGATCAAATAAAAATTGGGACCAAAAATGACGAGTTAGAACCAATAGCGATCCATAATTCAAATCCACTACTTTCATCAGCTACAAACTTAATGAATGAGAGTGATAACCTTACAGCTGAAATATTTATAAAAGTAATAGGAAGAGGTAATAAAATTCAGGGGAATTGGAAAGACGGACTCGACAGTGTAAAAACATTACTATCTGATTCTGCGGGTATTGATACATCGAGATTAAGATTAGTTGATGGTTCTGGAGTGTCCAGATACAACCTTACTAGCCCTGACCAATTGACAAGATTTTTAAAATGGTCTTTTCAAAGTAAATACAAAGACGATTTTATTTCCACTCTGGCTAAAGGAGGCAATAGAAATGGAACCATGGAAAAGAGATTAGAAAGAGAGGGAAATCTTGTTAGAGCAAAAACAGGTGGCCTATCAGGGGTTAGCAATTTGTCTGGATATATCTTCTCGCCAAAATATGGCCCCCTAGCATTTTCTATTCTTATAAGTGGCTATACGGGTAGTTCTTACCAGGCTATCGAACTTCAGAATAAAATAGTTAAAACGTTTGTACATGATTAAGCCAAGGCAATTAAAGCAAAACTCAAAGATAGGTATTGTTAGTCCATCTTACTGGCTAAATGAGAATGACCTGATTAAGACAACAAGGTATTATTCTGATATGGGCTACAGGATAAAACTAGGATCGAGTAATCAACTGAAAAGTGGACCATTTGCTGGAAGCCCAGAAGAACGTGCAGAGGATATTAATGCTATGTTCGCTGATCCATCTGTGGATGCTATCTTTTGCGCTCGTGGTGGGTATGGATGTAATAAGGTATTGCCGCTAATTGATTATGAACTAATCAAAAAGAACCCAAAGATCTTTATGGGGTTTAGTGATATAACAGCATGTTTGAACTCAATTACACAAAAGACCAAAATGGTCAGTTTCCACGGTCCGATGCTGGTAAGTAACAAAAATGGTCCAATCGAATACAATATGAGTATCATGCAACAGGTCCTGAGTGGTGCCTCCAATATGATAATTGACACACCAGAAGAAACACCTGGACGTATACTAAAATCAGGAGTTGGAACAGGGCCATTATGGGGTGGAAATATCACACTGCTGATAAATCGACTTGGAACTGTGGATAGTATAAACACAGATGGCGTCATCTTATTCCTTGAGGATATCAATGAATATTTATATTCTTTTGAAAGAATGCTGATTCATATGAAAAATGCTGGTATGTTCAATAAAATATCGGGACTAGTCTTTGGAGAATTGAAAGATCTTAAAGAGGAAGATATCCCTTTTGGTAGATCATCAGATGAAATAATCATGGATATTTGCGGTGAATTAGATATACCGATTGTATCAAACTATCCTTGCGGGCATGGAAAATACCAAGCTACACTACCTATCTCCATTCCAGCTGAATTAAATGCTAATAATCATAAACCCATTTTAAAAGTCCTTGAATCCTCGGTAAACAAGGATAACTAATTAAATGCTTAACTATATTTGGTTTGGAATGATGTTTATTGCCGTTATTGTAGGGATTTTAACTGGCAATATTGATGCAGTGACTCAGGCTGCGATTGACATGGCAAAGACAGCTGTTGAAATTGCGATCGGTCTTATTGGGATCATGGCTCTATGGCTTGGCACAATGAAGATCGCAGAAGAATCAGGTTTGATACGAATTATTGCACGTGCCATTCGTCCGATTACAATCCGGCTATTTCCAGANGTACCTGAAGACCANCCTGCTATTGGTTCGATTATATTGAATATGGCAGCAAACTTACTTGGTCTTGGAAATGCAGCAACTCCTTTAGGTCTTAAAGCTATGGAAGAATTACAAGACCTGAATCCAGAAAAGGAGACTGCTACAAATGCGATGTGTACCTTTCTAGCGATCAATACATCCAGTATCCAACTTATATTGCCCGCTACTGTTGTTGCACTTATGGGTGCAGCAGCAAATCAGATTTTTATCACTACTATTCTTGCTACAGGTTTATCTACCATTGCAGCAATTATTGCTGTTAGGTTTTTAGAAAAATTGAAACGTTTTGAAGTGCCAAATGGGAATGNTCATGATCGATAATATTGTGCTATTCACAAACGAACTNTCAAGGTATATCATTCCTTTAATGTTGGTCATGATACCGTTTTATGGTCTTGTTTTTAAGAAAGTAAAGGTATACGAATCATTTGTTGAGGGTGCAAAAGATGGTTTTGATATAGCAGTACGAATTATTCCTTATTTAGTCGCGATCTTGGTAGCAATAGGCATGTTTAGAGCTTCTGGTGCCTTAGANATTTTGTTAACTACAATGGCTCCTCTTTTAACCTACATAGGTTTTCCTCCTGAAAACCTCCCTCTTGCCCTAATGCGCCCTCTATCTGGTAGTGGATCCCTTGGACTTTTGACAGACCTGATCAATGAACATGGACCAGATTCTTTGATAGCAAAGATAGGAGCCACTATGTTTGGATCAACTGAAACAACATTTTATGTGCTCGCTGTTTATTTTGGATCTGTAGGTATTAGAAAGACTAGACATGCACTTGTAGCTGGTTTATTCGCAGATCTGGTTGGAGTATTAAGCGCTGTTTTCTTTTGCCAGCTATTCTTTGCTGAGTCAATCGCTTCCTCAAGCCACGATCATGAAATTGACGTTGTAAATATTCAGGAACTTGATCCAACTATTTTGGTCGATCTCAGGTATTCATCAAAAAATAATTTTCTAAAAAAGGATATGTATGGAGATCTAGAAGAATGTTTTTTAAGGAGGAAACCAGCTGAAATGCTTTGCCAGGCCAATGAACACTTAAAAGCATCTCACCCAGAACTGCGTTTACTTGTTTTTGATGGCTTGCGAACACGAAGTGTCCAAAAGAAACTTTGGGATGCACTGGATACTATTCCTGTAAGTTTACGTACGCAATTTGTTGCTGATCCGAAAAAAGGATCGATACATAATTATGGCGCAGCAGTAGACCTTACCCTTGCCTTAGAAAATGGTTCAGAGCTTGATATGGGAACAGAATATGATCATTTTGGAGAACTAGCATTTCCGGCGCTAGAAGATTCTCTTCTAGCCCTTGGTAAATTGACAGATATACAAATAGAGAATAGAACAATACTACGTCAAGTAATGACAAAAGCTGGTTTTTCTACAATAGATTCTGAATGGTGGCACTTTGATGCATTCTCACGCAATGAAACCAAAAATAAGTATACGATCGTAGAATGAAATTATGATCAACATACGAATTAAAACACGGTTTTGGAGTATTGTACTTTTTTTACCAATATTTTTTATTGCTCTTAATTGCTCTAACTATACTAATCGCATAACAAATTTTGATTCAAGAAAAGATCAGATAAGAAAAAAACATATTAATGATGGCTCATTGTCTGTTTTCTCGGCAGATATTGATAAAATCAATGACAGATGGGTCATTAAAGGTGAAACCACTGATTCAAGTGCATATGAAAGTATTTTGCGGTTAAAGGACTCCTTATTTAAAGATACTGATATAAAAAATAATTTTATATTATTACCTGACCCAGCTTTAGGTGATGAAGTCTTCGGAATTGTGAACGTAAGCGTCACTCCAATGAGAGAGGAGCCAAGACATTCAAGTCAGATGGTTGATCAGGCTATTATGGGAAATGTTGTTAGGTTACTCAAATATGATAATGGGTGGTATCTAGCACAAACGCACTATGATTATGTAGGATGGATAAATAAGTCAGGTCTTTTTGTCACTAATGAATCAGGTAGGAATAGCTGGCAAGAAAAAGCAGATAAATCTTTTACTGGTTTGCAAAACCTCATTCGTTCAGAACCAGATAATAATAGCTTGCCAATATCAGATATAGTACTGAATAATGTTGTAATCAGTAAACCTTATGACGATGATTGGTCGCTAATACATTTACCTGATGGACGAAAGGGCTATCTCAAAAGCAGATTCCTGACATATTTTAATACAAAAAATCAAAACAATATTCACTCTGGTGATATCATTTCCGATGCTAAAAGAATGATGGGAACCCCATATCTTTGGGGGGGGAATTCTACAAAAGGAAATGACTGTTCAGGGTTCACTCAAACAGTCTTCAAAGCAAATAATATTCAGATTCCAAGGGATGCTAGGCAGCAAGCACTGATTGGGACCCCCATACTTCCAACTCAGGATTGGTCAAACATTTTACCAGGTGATCTACTATTTTTTGGAAGGGAAGATAAAGTAACTCATGTTGGTATCAGTCTGGGTCAAAAGGATTTTATACATCAAGGTGGTAAAGTAGGCATTAACTCACTTGATAAAGCGTCTCCAGAATTCAATAAGGGAAGATTTGAGTCTTTTCTTTTTGTAAGACGGGTTCTAGATCAATAGAATTAAATCATTCTATCTCATTCTAAACACCCAAAATGGATCCAATCATAAATCAATTGGAGCTTTTCAGGCTTATCATCAAAAAAGTTCATGTCATCTTGCGGCATTCTTTCACCTCCAGTATGTTCTCCAGAACACTTGGTGTATAACAAACTCTGTTCTGGCTCAAAAGGTACAACTACAGGACCATGCTGACTGCCTAGCATTGTATTCTCGTAAGTATCCAAATTGAGAGCGTAAAAGCTATATTCAGGTTCACTATGACACTGATAACATCTATTTTCAAAGAGAGGAGTTAGGTCTCCAAATCTAACTGTATCAGCAAGGGCGATTGGGTCTTGATCTTGCTCTGCTAATTCCTCATTATCTTCACAAGAGACAAAAATAAGTGTTGATGGAACGAGCCATATCAACAATAAAATAAATGGAATATTCTTGTTCATAAAATGTTTGTGTTCATCCAGTTATTATGAATCAATTTTATTCAGATGAGAAAGATCTGGGTCAAATTCCCTATCCCTTTGTAATTCGTATTCATAGATAGCCCTACCTACATCCGCAAGGAAGGGTATAGTTAAAGTATCATAATCATAAGAGTCATCATTCAATACTCCATTGCTATTTGAATAGACAACGGCACTTAGAAAAAATTCGATTTTGTTTTCAAAATCCACAATGTATGCATTATCTAAAAGAAAACCATAAGCCAATCCAACTTTATTGAATATCTTCACGTGATCAGGCATTCTTTCTTTACTATTACCATATATGAAGAATTTACAATAACTATCATAATAGTCTTCGCCATACTTTGGGAATTCACTTTCTCTTGGCAGCATGGACATCTCTCTAAGTAAAAATTCATAGTCAGATTCTGTAAGTTGAAGTTGACTTTTTGAATTTGATATTTCCGGAAAAATAAGTTGAATTAAAAAGTTATGCTGTTCTACTAAACTCATGTAATTCTTTCCAGAGAAGTCCATTGGTTTATTTATCTTTTTATTTTTAAAGAAATATGCTTCACCGATCAAATGATCATTGAAAGGGATATCAAGATCTAACTCTGCGATCTGGGTAGGTTGTTCATAGATGGTCAACGAATCTTTGAAGAATTGAAATGCATTTGTATATCTATTCTCACTATCTGTAAGAGATAGACTTAGCCTATGTCTGATTCTTGTCTGAGCATAGCCAAGATTCCAAAGCCTTTGATTGATATGATCGCGTCCTAAAAATTCATACAGCCTATTAAATGAATCGTTATCTGATACAACAAATAATTTATGTATATAATGGCTTATGGATGCAAAACCACTGCCTGATGAAAGATCTCTTGTAACTCCTGTTAGCTTATCTGAACCAGGGAGGATATTAATATATGTATCTTTATCTATAAGATCTATTCTGTTTAGTTTTTCAAGAGCGAGGGCAGCTACAGGCAATTTGATAGTACTCGCAGGGTAAAAATAATTATCAGGACGGACTCCAAATGTGTGGTTCGTGAACTTTGGATTGTTATTACCATCTCTATCAATTTGTGTGTACAGAATTTGAGTTCTGTATTGTTCAGGCTTTGTTATGATATTCTCATATCTTTTATCAAGCTCGTTTAGTATACTGGTAAGTAAGGTAGAGTTTATAGACCTCTCCTGCTCTACTGATCGTTTTAAAAAAGAAAGTATACCAAGAATGAAGATAATCGTAAGAAAAAAGACACTGAATTTTTTTGAAAAGCTACCTCCAATAAATATATCAACTAAAAAAGTGATACAGACATTTACCAATACTGATATCATTATGAACCAGGTCCAGGCTAAGCCTACTTGTTTTAAATAGAACACTATCAATAGGCTTGAGATCAATCCAACAATTAAACTTATAGAATTAAATTTCCTGTTGATCTTGGTCAATAAAAATAATCCAAGTAGGCCACCATATGTGAACGATGCAATCTGCAGTCCAATAATGACTATTGCTGAATCACTCTCATCAAAAATAAGTGCAATACCAATTAGGACCGATGCCCAAAACAGACTAACTATCTTTGAGGTTCTTATGGATGACCTCCCACCAAACCAATCGACGATAGTTGAAGAAGCCAGAGAATTTATAGAAGAACTAAGAGTTGACATGGCCGCTGATATTATACCCGCAAGTAATAACCCACGAAGACCTGTAGGTAAATGATCCACAATGAAACTAGAGAATTCTCTATCTTTTTGTAAAGCAATACCATCAAAGTAATAGAAAATAAGAGATCCTGCCAGTAAGAAGATTCCAAATTGCAGCATAACAAAGATGCCACTTCCTATCATAGCTTTTTGTCCTGATCTTAGATCTTTTGTACCAAGGACTCTTTGGACCATCATATGATCGACACCATGTGATGAAAAAGAAAGAAACACACCTCCTATCACAGCACTTAAAAAAAAGTAGGGGTCTTTTAATAATTCACCAGAAAAATTAAAGATCTTTGTTTTCCCAGCCTCACTTAGACCTGTAAGAATATTAGCAGCAGAATTGTCTGAATGAAGAAGAATATATAGTATGGTGATCAATCCTCCTGCAAGATATAGAACAAATTGAAAACTATCTACCCAAACAATTGTCCTGATACCACCAAGTGCTGAATAGATCAATGTAACAACACCAATTACAATGACTGAAACAGGAAGCGACCACCCTGTAACCACTTGTACGATGACTGCTGTTGCTAAAAATCTAATACCATCAGCTAAAATGCGTGTTAAAAGGAAAATCCCTGACGCAATTTTTTGGATGTCTTTGTTAAACCTTTCTCCTAATATCTCATAAATAGATGTGATTCCTGATGAGAAGTATTTTGGAAGGAAAAAGATCGATACCAATACTCTGCCTAAAATATATCCAAGTGCTAATTGTAAGAAAAACCAGTTACCTCTATAGGCAATACCTGGAATACTGATGAAGGTAAGNACAGATGTTTCAGTTGCTACAATAGAGAACATGGCAACGACCCAAGGTAGTTTTTTATTACCTAAAAAGTAATCTGATGTTGTCTTATTTTGAAGACTATGGTACCATCCAAATCCAATAAGTCCTGCTAAAAAGATCAATATTATTAAACTATCTACCCAGTGAATGATCTGCTCCTAACTTATTAGTACATAGAGTTATTTTAATAGGATCATACGTCCTGATTCTTTATGAGCATTTGATATGATAGTATATATATATATGCCCGATGATACATGATTACCATATTGATTTGTCCCATTCCATTGAACACTATGTTGACCAGGAGCATATGTATCGTTTACAAGGTCTGTAATTTTATTTCCAATAAGGTCATGAACAAGCAATTGGACTGAGCGTTCTTTATCAATAGTGAAAAAGATCTCAGTCGACATATTAAAAGGATTAGGAAAGTTCTTTCCAAGACTTATTTGTGAAGGATACGTATTATGATTAGTAATAGAGAGATCTACATTATCTATAATACTAAGATCATCAACATAGATCCTTCCAAATTGAGATTGGCCTTCAATATAACTCAATTGAAAGCTATCAAATCTCATATTGCCATTCAAATTACCATCGCCGATCCATGCTCCTGTTCCATCAACATCCATGTCCCAAGAGATCAATCTCCAACCAACCCAATCGATAATATACCAAGGACTGACCTCATGATTTGAGCTACTTGTCGATGATAGATTATCATCAACACAGAATCTAAACTTGTTTCCAGAACCATCGCCGAATACATAGGCCTGCATTGTCTTTGAATCATTAAAAGAAACCTCTCTAGCGGGACCACCACTTAAGTAAACACGAATAAGCCATTGGCTATCAGAAAGGTCCCACCCATACGCAATTTCCATGGATCGACTACTCTCGTACAATAAGCTTATGACTTGTGGATTGGGTTCCATCCAGGTACTATCTGGGATAATGCCTGTAGTACTGCCTGATGATTGAGGTTCCCACCAATTTGAAGCTATACCCTGCTCTAGGTCATCTATCTCATTTAGTTCAATATCAATATTCCCTGTTTGGAAACTAAATGACTGATNTATTTCGATCATATTTTCAAAATGATCTGTTAATCCGGAATATAATCTTGTCACATACACCTCATTGGGATACAGGTCCTCAATGGGGAAATAACATATTGAACTTTTTTCACCTACAGAATAATATATTANATCACCTGGGACTGAAGAATGATCTTGAAAACGCTCTAATAAAAAATGNTCTGATAGATCAACATTGGTATTCAAGGTCTCATCAAATTGAATATTGATTATAGGAAAAATCTCAATGTTGTTAGCGACATTTGGTGGGAAAGTACTTACTATCTCTGGTGGAATCATATCTGCGGGACCTGTTCTAAAATNTAATTGAAAATNNCCTCCTGATTCNCCATTTTGATCACCATCCATGGAATGCCCATATACATCATGAGCCTCATCAAAGATTGTTATTNTATAATNCGTCTCAAATAATAATGAGTCAGGTGTAAGGATCAATGTTTGATTGTCATACCAATAACCTTCAAAATTTNTCGAAGGACTAAAAACAACAGATGCAAGAACCGAAACGGTATCCATAGGTCTACTAAAGTGAATCTCGATTGGCTCCAACGAAGGGAAGAGCGAGTCACCCTCCACAGGAAAAGTTTCCACCACAATTGGTGGTTGACTTGATAATAATCCGACATCGTGAAAAGTAATAAATGTATCTAAGATCGATACCTGACTCGTGTCACTGTAATATCCAGGTGCCGATATAATGACCTCATAGGTTGAGTCAGATAATCCCTCAAACCAGTAAAATCCATTTTTTAATTCCTGCTCATTATTTGAGTACTGATAGAATAATGAATTGTAGGTATCCGTCGTATAAAGATATTCATCACTTTGAACAATAGAACCATTGATTGGCTCTTGCGATTCTANATCAATGATCTGNCCAGCCAGTTGNCCAACAAATGGTCTATNGATACCATGATAATCAAGAATTGACCAGAAAAAAAGATATGCCAGCATTCTCTTATATTCTGCATTCATGACCAATTGATTTTGAGCTGGATTAGTGTGATGTCCTTCCTCACTTAGCTGTGAAGGCATATTTGTATTTCGATTCACATATAGATATGGACCTCCTGAATTCGCGCAATAATCGCTCCAAGTATAAAAGCTACAATCGCCCCAGGAACCTGTTGTCCCTATCCTCATTCCTTGGGTCAGGATATCGATCATAAATGAACTCATTTCTTCTCCACCCACGGGCGGGTCAGGGTTACCATTATTACGTTGACCCCACAACAATAGTGTTCTATTTGTATTAGTATTTGAACTGGCATCACTATGAATAGAATGAAACCAGGATGCACCGACTGTATTTGCATAATTCGTACGTTGATATAAAGATACACTTTGATTATCATTGGTCCTGGAGATATATACCGTATCTATATCAGACTGAGAATTAAGAATATCCATTAATTCTAAGCCCACTTGTAATACCTCTTTGGCCTCAGAATATCCATTTATTCCCATATTTTCATCCTGACTATGGCCAGGATCTATAAATAGATCCCAACCATTAAGTCCGGTTACTTGGGCATTATGTATTCCCAATATCAAAAAGAAATAGAGCAAATATCTCATCAATGTTTTTCTAATAATAACTTATTTAAAGAACCATCCCTTAGATCAATATAATAGATCAAATGATCACTAATCCATATGGGGTTCATTTCTATTTGTTCTGGATCATCTGCAATGGGTTCTGTCTTACCAGTTCTTGAATCCCATAAGTAAATATCCCCTGACGTTATCTGGTAACCATCATCTTCTAATTCCATAAAAATGATCATGTTGCCATCGGGTGATATCTTGGGTGCATTACCATTTTGAATATCATCAATGATAGTTTCACTATTTTGAATGATTATGGTTTTATCACCATACACTTCAAAAACAATCAATTCGGCATTAGAAGAGTAAGATAGATCCAAGATCATATCNTTTGCTTCGTATAAGAGAAGAGCATCAGAATCATTGGTCTTTTTGTATAATCTATTTTTTATGGAAAAGATGAGTGGCATATCCCACTCATTCTTAGACCCTTTGATATTTTGAGTTATTAATTCTTCATCTAATAGATAGTGAAAAGTATTATCTCCAGTCCAGCCAATTGGATAGATCTTTTGATTGGTAAGTTCAATGACCGTGTGATTAATGCTTCCCACATTATTAATAACTATTAGACCATTTTGTCTTCTTTTTCGTTCATAATTGGATCTCATTAATAGCAGCTTCTCACTATTTGGAGACCACTTACATTGGAAAGAATTGATATGAGGTATATCTACGGCAATAGAGCCTTTAATACCTATAAGGTCTAAACTGCTATAATTAGAATTTGTGAGCGCTATAGTGGCTTTATCTGGGGATATATTCATGAAAAAATATGATCTTTGTTCCTTTATTGCATCCAACTGAGATATTAGATCATCGCGAGAAAAGAGCATATTAACCAATATAATTGTCGTAAAAAGTTTTCTTTTTGATACTTTTATAAGCATATTTTTCCTAGGACAATTTTTTTTAACTTCTAATTATATTAACGGTATAATTTTTCAATCCGTAATATAGCCTAACTGAAACAATTATGACCAAGATTAGACACAAGATATTATTTTTTTCCGCATTGAGCATATTCGCTAATTCAATGCCTCTAGATAGGGAATTTAGGGCAACCTGGGTCATAACATGGGAATATATAAGTCCATCGCAAAATGCCGAGCAAACCATGGCACGTATAGATGAGATCATGGACAACCACGCTGATGCTAATATGAATGCTGTACTTTTTCAAGTTAGACAAAGTGGCACCGCTTACTATAGCTCCAGCTATGAACCTTGGGGATATTATACCGGTTATGAAAACCCAGGAGTTGATCCGCTACAATATGCCATTGACGCTGCTCATAGCAGAGGTCTTGAACTTCATGCTTGGTTCAATGTGTTTCAGGCTTCCAGCATACATGAAGGAGCACCAGCACAGGCTCATCCAGAATGGGTATGCAGAGATCGAGATGGAGATCCAATGACCTCAAGCCGCAGTCTTTCTCCAGGTCTTGAAGATGTAAGACAGTACACCGTTGATGTTGCAATGGAAATAGTTAATAATTATGATATTGATGGCCTGCATCTAGATTATGTGAGATGGAATGAACATTCTAGCGGTTCATTTAATACACTACCACCTGGACAGATCGAGGAAATCAAAATGATAGATGGTATGATAGCTGAACAAACATTAGATGATCTTGAAAATTCAAGAACAGGTAGATATCTATATGATGTTGAGCATCCATATTCAGCTGGCATTCCATATGATTACTCTAGTTGGGAGGAATGGTGGAGAGATGGAGTTACCTCTTTTGTAAGCGCCCTCCATGATTCAATTCAAAGTATAAAACCATATGTAAGGCTGTCCGCTGCTGTATTGGGTCGTTATAATTGGGGTGGATGGCAGGGGTATAGCACCGTATATCAGGATGGCGCTTTATGGTTCAATGAAGGATTTGTTGATCAATTAATGCCTATGCACTACCACTGGACATCACCAAACAGTTTTGTTCAGATGTTAACTGGTTCAAATGAGAGTTGGTCACCTTACCTCCAGCAAGGGATAGATGAGGGAAGACTTTTTTCTGCAGGGCCTGGTTCTTATGTTCTAGCTGATCAAAACCTTTGGGGTAATCACCCCGGGATCGTAAATGCTGTTAGAAACATACAATTTGTAGACGGTTTTCAATTTTTTAGCAATGGTACCTGGGAAGACTATCAATATTGGAAAGAAGCAGGATATACCTTTTTTAAGGATAAAACAATCATAAGAAATATTTCAGAATATGAAAATAATGCAGATCTACCTCGAAACCCTCAAGCTTCCATTGTTCAGATCAATGACCTAGAATATCAGGTCAATATTTCAACGCCTGATAATAGTGATGCAATCTGGACAGTTGTTGCGCTCACTCCATCAGATAGTGCAGATATATCTCCTGTGATTCAGGATACCTATTACGGATCTGGAGATATGGTAATACCGATCAACTTTGATGGTCTTCAACTCTACGAAGGCACATATNATATTAGTATTCAAAACTTTAATCGATACTGGTTTGGATCTGAAACTATTGCCCAGGTTACAACAGAAACGATACCATCTTTTTCCCCTACACTTTTAAACCTTAATATTGAAGAAGGCGACACTATCGCGGCGAACACTGTCTTAAGATTTGAATTCTCAAAGGAAATGGATCAGTCATCATTCCTATCAGCATTCTCACTATCCCCGGAACCAGATTCAATTATAATCGAGTGGTCCGAATACTGGGAGGAGGAAGGAAAGGCTGTTTCAGTATATTTTCCTGGATTATTAGAATTTGATACNGAATACACTATGGCTATATCCTCTGATCTAATAGACATGATCGGACTTCAATTTGATGGGAATATGGATGGTATTTCTGGTGATGGTATATCGATCACTTTTCATACAGAAACAACAGACCTCACTGGACCACAGGTTACTAGTGTATATCCACCATCGAATCATATTTATAATACAGAAGGTGTTTTTAATATAATGTTTGATGAAATGCTGAATGTTGCTTCAATAGATGAGATGTCAATGCAATTTCAGTCTAATGGGCAGGCTCTTACTGTAGATCATATTGAATATACACTTGATGAGATAACAACATTATCTATTAAACCATTTTCGCCATTGCTTAATAATTCTAATTGTGTGATCACACTCATCGGTATAACGGATACACTAGGTAATAGTATACCAAACTCCTTGGAATATTCGTTCAGCACAACCGATTACTATTATAGCAATAAAACTTTTATGGATCGATTTAATTCTGGAGCAGGATGGTGGCAGCCTGATGGAAGTGGATCAACTACTGGGATCCTTGGTAGTGAGACGCAGTTCAATTACAACAACCATGTCTTTGTTCCAGGTCTGAGCATGAATGCAAATGGTAGAAAATCTGGCTCGCTTCGCTATGGATGGGATCCAGATGCATCTTCATCTTTTTTGAGATTGCATAATGCAGGTGATCCCTCGGATATACCATTGGATACATCAGATGTTATCCAATTATATGTATATAGTGATGGCAGTGGTAATCAATTCAGTATGTCACTTTATGAATACTCAAATGGTTCTCTTACAGGAGATGTCATTGAGGTCATGGCTTGGGAGGAATTAGATTGGACGGGTTGGAAATTAATAGAATGGGACCTTTCTGAATCAGAGCAGGTTGGAAGCTGGATCAGTGGCGACCAAACAATGAATGGGGACGAATACTATTTGGATGGGCTCCTGCTAAAACCAGGCTCCAATAGCGATATGGTTGGAAGGGTCTANTTTGATGATCTTCGAATCATCACCAAAGCTCAGGGTGATCCACCTCAAAATTTTGCTCCGATCATAACATCGATTCAAGATACTATTATTGAGGATGGCTCTAATTTTTACTTCTATGTACAGTTTTCTGATAATAACGAAAATGACATTCATCAAATAGATATAGTTACCGATACTTCCGCAGTTCAAGCAACCATTTATGGGCACACATCCGGATCGTTAATAAATATAGATTATGAACCATTTATTGGCACAACAAGTATCAGTGTTATCGTCAATGATTTTGGGTTTGGAGAATTATCAGATACAGTTCAATTTTCTCTACAGATACATGGAGAGCTTATGAGCGAAGAAGAACCCTTACCCAGACTATTTCAAATAAGCAATACATACCCTAACCCATTTAATCCAGTGATCACAATAGACTTTGAGATCGATAGACCAAAAAATGTATCAATGCATTTATTTGATTTAAAAGGGAGAAAGATAAAAACTCTTTTCGAGCATAAGGAGTTTCAGGCTGGATTCTTTCAAGAAAAGTGGTTTGGAAAAGATGATAGGGGAATACAGGTATCAAATGGTATATATTTAGTCCAGCTCAATTCAGATAAAGAAAGATTAAAAAGAAAAATAACACTTTTAAAATAGGTAGTATGAAAAAAATCAAATTAATTGCTCTATTGTTTATCCTAATAAGATGTAGTTCACCAATAGATACGATCACAATATTAGAACCAGTTCATATTAGCAATGATAGTATTGTTAGAACTGGACTAGATGTTCTTATTCAAGACCATCCTAATTATTTACGGGGAAGATCAATAGGNTTAGTCACAAACCATACAGGAATAACCAAAAATAATGANAAGAACTATGAACTTTTTCAAACTAANTCGGCGATATCCTTAAAACGAATATTTGCTCCAGAACATGGGTTCTNTGGAGAAGCAAGTGCAGGGGCTAAAGTGGACTATGATGGTAAAAACACTCCAGGACCTGAAATAATCTCACTCTATGGTAAAATAAGAAAGCCAACAAAAGAAATGCTAGATGGTATTGACCTTATTATCTATGATATTCAGGATGTAGGAGCCAGGTTCTACACTTATATATCGACACTTGGACTTGTCATGGAAGCAGCAGGAGAATACGGCATTGATGTGATGGTCTTAGATAGACCAAATCCTATTGGAGGGGAGATAATTGAGGGAGCTATTCTTGATACTGCTTTTAAATCATTTGTAGGATACTACCCTATACCTATACGATATGCCTTGACCGTTGGCGAGTTGAGCCAAATGGCTGTGAAAGAGGGTTGGTTAACTTCAAATCCGCCTAACCTTACGATAGTGAAAATGGATGGCTGGAAACGAAAAATGTTTTATGATGATACAAATCTACCTTGGGTTCCACCATCGCCTAATATTCCAGACTTAGAAACAGCGATCATATATCCTGGAATGTGTTTATATGAAGCTACTAATGTGTCTGAAGGAAGAGGAACAAATAATCCATTCAAGCAAATAGGGGCACCTTGGATGACTTATGAAATTGCAAAAGAAATGAGAGATCTAAATTTTGAAGGAATCGACTTTAAATACGCAAAATTCAAACCAAAAAATCTCCCTGGAAAGGCAGAAAAACCAAAATTTAAAAACCAGCATTGTTTTGGACAAAAATTCGTGATAACTGACCGAAATAAGTTTCGATCAGTAGAAGTTGCGACCCAAAGTATTTATATAACCTTCGGACTTTATGCAGAGCACTTTCTTTATAAACAAGTAAGATTAAATAAATTATTTGGCAGCAATCAATTATTTCAATTATTAAGAGGAAAACTTAAGAATAATAAAGGTAAATCGATCAAATCACCACCTGAACTATTGAAGATGATTGATGACGATTGCGAAAAGTTTTCCGTAAAATCAGCAAGCTACCACTTGTATAATTAAAAAATTATTTCAGATATAAAACTTTTTTATTTTCTCTTTAACTTGGAGTATTTAATTCAAGAAAATAAATACCATATTATAAACGTTAACCAGTTGAAATAGGTAATTAACTAAACAAGTGGTTCTTTTCTAGCCAGGCAAAATAAGATCAATATAAGTAATAAAGGTTTCCAGATCAAATTCCTGTGGCTGAAATAAATCCTTTACCCATTATGAGGGTGATAGCCCATAAAACGCTGAGCTTTTAACATATGAAAATGATTATGTTGAACTTCATTGATCTATAAACTAAAAAGGGGCTTTAATTGCCCCTTTTTAGCACTAGAATATTTGAATATTGTTATTTATTTAACGAAGGTCATTCTACGATTCAGCAAAATTGAATTTGTTCTCAACTGGTATATATACATACCTGTAGATACCTTAGCACCTATCTCATTTGTTCCATCCCAATTCGCAATGTGCTTACCTGAATTCATCGCTTGATTGACAAGCGTCTTCACCAATCTACCTTCAAGATTATAAATAGAAAGGTTTACATGCTCATTAGCAGGAATAGTGAAATCGATCCTGGTGTCAGGGTTGAAAGGGTTAGGATAGTTCTGCTCAAGAACATAGCCACTAGCTACAACGGTTTTGGGATTATCATCAGAAATAGATGACATATCAGCTGCATAATGGAAAATAGCATTAGAGTAAAAGTCAGCTAAGTATATGTTTCCATCAGCATCCCAAAATCCACCACGTGGACCATCGGTAACACCTTCACCAGAACCATCTAAATTGTGCCTGTTACCCACGAACCCATAAGGCATGCTTAGGTCATCCATATCAAANANCCAGTTGGTACCTCCAAGAGGTCCACCCCAACCAGCTGTTAATGCTCCAACTAGAAGTTCACTTCCATCTGGAGAAAGATCTAATGCACTGACCCATAGAGCAGTTGTATCATAGGTTGTATCTGCATAGTAGTAGCCATCAAGGTCAACTACATAGGCGGAATCTGCCACACTACCAATGTATTCATAGTTCGCATCAACATCATAGTATACACCAAATGTATCAACAAATGAATGTTGAATGACTCCAGGAACAGAACTGTTCCAATGAGTAAATCCATGACCGTCCCAAGTAGATCCTAGTAGCATATCTTCCCCGCTTCCTGTTACAACAATTGTACGGTTAATATGTCCTACAGTATCGATCGCATTACCAACGTAGTTTAGGTCACTATCAAGAGTCACAACCGGTAATTCAGCTGCTAAAACATAGCTGACAAAAACATTACCATTATCATCAGCTGCTGCCTCTGAAAGTGTTCCTTCACCCAACCACATTGCAACACCTTCACCAGTCATGTAATTGATCTTGTAAAGTGTCTTGTAATGTGAACTTAGGATATGCCCATCAGCATCCAANGCGATTCCACGTCCACCACCTGAGGTNGCACTCTCTGCAGTCAGAGAATCTGAAGTTCCATCAGGGAAGGTTAAAATTTCGATTGGTGAGAAATCTGCATGCTGTCCTGTTGCTGGATCTAATACATAGATTCCTTTGTAGTGAACTGTATCACCGCTAGCCAAAACTTCCATGCGGCCATTACCACCATAGATATTTATCCATACGTGCCCATCAGGTGCAACAACCACACCATGAGGGGANTTCTGCCAGGCTCCATCAGATCCTTGAACAACGCCTCCAAGAGTGTCACCAAAATCTAAGAGCGTAGAACTGTATGTGTATTCAGCCTTGGCTATGCCAAGAGAAACGATACATACTGTTGCTACCGTCATTAACTTTTTGATCATCCTTTTCTCCTTAACTTTACTGTTAATTATTGAATGTAAATTGGTACGCGAAAACTGTTTGATACTACATCATTTGAAAAGATCCCGCAAGGCAATTATTAAAGGATTTTGTATCAATGCAAAATTAAGAAAAACTGGTATATTTATCTGATTACAGCAAATTTTTTAATCGTGCTGTCACCTTTTTTCATA
>FUFK010076186.1_pt1 | contig 30329 bp, 41 predicted proteins | sample 1021851 | NCBI WGS metagenome assembly FUFK01 (sample SAMEA51879418, study PRJEB19060) | metagenome | reverse complement strand
GTGCGCTGTAGGGTGTACCTGCATTTAGACACATAGAACGCCGGTTTACTTTATTTTCCGCGTAAAATCTTAGCTAAACCTAATAATTTTGCGGCTGTCTTTACTTTCCTAAAGTTGTTTCCTCTTCTTCTAGGTCTGCTAGGGGCTCTTCTTATCCTCAGCTCACCGTCCCTGTACATCCTGAAAGCTATAGCTTGTGCTTGCTTCAGGTCGTAACCTTCACTCATCAGCAGCTCTACTTTCCGAGCTATTGCCCTGTTCGCTTGGTTGCTTCTTGCCATAAAAAAATCCTTCCCTGTTTAGGAAAGGATATAACAGATTTTCAATAAAGGCAAGTACGTTTATTCAATATCGTTCTCTCGCATGTAGTCTAGCCAGCTGTTACTTTCCGGTTTGATGCGGTTTACTTTGTTGCGCGGTGTGTGCTCTCTTTCCTCTGTGGCCTGTGCAATAGCTTCAAGGTGCTGAATAATCTTGGCTGATTCTTTCCTGATGGGCCTGTTTGTTACTGTTGATTTTACTTTCTCTGGAATAAGCTGCAGCTGTTCCCGCTTACATCGCACCTCTGATACTCCTCTGATGGGAAAGCAGAGCCGGATAACATATACATCACCGATGATGTTTACAATATGCCCTACCAGTCTACATTTAATCAGGTCTGTGTGTGCCAGTACTTTATTGTTTATTACCATTGTTTACTCCTGTGAATAGTGGCAGCTGTTTACTTTTACGTGTCTTGATTGTTAAGGGGTAGATGTACTTGTGTTTAGTGCTGTAGCCCTCGTATCGATAGAGCTTGCGCATTTCAGCGGCTGTTCTGTATACGGTTGCCTGTGTAGATACCTGCTTTCCTTTACTATCGATGTACCTAGGGGAGCCGCGTACAGCCCCGATGTATTGCCAGTTTGTAGCCCTGTATATTGTTCCTGTGTGCCCGTGTGCCGTGTCTGCATAGGTTACTAAACAGGTGTACCGATTAAGCTTGCGTATTGCACGGATTGCGGCCCCCAGTAGTAGGCTAGCGGCGTTTTTAGGCAGCTCAGGAACGAGCACGAATCTGCTAAGCGTAAGTACATCTGTATAGCTTCCGTTTCCATGCTGACGGGCTACCCCTGCAGGAGCAACCATAAACACGGCGGCCCCTAGGACAGTAAACGGCTCTGTGACATGGAACAGCCCGTAGATGTGAGAGGCTGTGTTACTCATGCCCCGTGCATAGTGGTTATCGGTTATTACCTCGATGGCTCGGCTGTGTGCTATCTCATGCACCCTGTAGTCAGCTCTGCAGATCATATCATCCTCCAGAGCTCGGCTAGCTGCTGCGCTTGCTCAATACCACAGGATTCCAGCGTTTTTAAATCCTCCTCTGATAGGCTGTGATTTTGATGCTCCTGTAGGACGTACTGATAGCAGCTCTCGTACTGTGAGAGCTCCGTAAAGGGCTTTAAAATCTTTTCAACGTGTAACGGCAACCCCGACATATCGAGAGGGCCCGTCACGGCGATTTCTGGAGACGGGCTTTTAGGGGCCTGGAAATCATCAACGTGCTGCACTGGTATGGCGATCATCCGAGGCAGATACGGCCTATACATTGCCAGTGATTTATTATTGGAGGGTGTACCCCCACGAAACCAGTTTTTAAGACCGGTTGCCATGAATATTTGCTTGGCCCAAATCATTTTCCCTGTGTCGCCTCTGTGCATTAAAAACAGGTCTATGCTCTGCAGCTCGTTGCACATATCGTACAGGGGAGCATGTGATATCACATGTGATCTGATAGCCCTATAGGCTGTGAGGGGGTCTGCATGCTGCCACAGCATCACCGGCTGCCATTTATCCCATAACATCAGAAAGAGTTTTTCATCGTCCGTTTTAGCCAGTGAAGCGCTTGCTGTTAATTTTGTTGTTCTATTTGTTGTTATCTTTGCTGTTCTGGGTATCTGTTTCGTTACCCCCCCCGTATCTGTATCGATACCCCCCCGTATCTGTTTCGTGTCCTCCCCCGTATCTGTTTCGTTACGGGTATCTGTTTCGTTACGGGTATCTGTATCGATACCCCCTACTCTATATTTTACTACCCCTGTAGCGGTTTTGCCTACGGCATCTATCAGGCGCTTAGTTTTGAGCGATGATAGAGACCGGAGCACAGTGCCCCGCTTAGCGCCGGAAATGGCTGCAATCGTTGCAATCGAGGGGAAAGCGATTCCAGCGCTGCTCCTGTGGAGGGCTAGGGCTAGGTAAACCTTGATATCTGCTCCGCTTAGCCTCTGGAGTGTTTCGAGCTCGTTACGGTCCATTATAGCCGCCTGTAATTTATTTTGTGGTTTCTCTGTGGTTTTCATGTTATGTTTTTTCATCCTGTGTTTAATATCATTGTCAGGTGGGGGCGGTTTGTGGTAACCCGCCCCCTTTTTATTTAATTTCTACTCTGTAGAGTAGTTCTAAAGATTCATCTGTTTCTATACCGTAGTCATACTTAAGAAAGTTCCGGTAGTCCATGTAGCCATGAGAAGACCCGTAAAACATACAGTCCTCTAAATGAGAGACGGTTTTACTATTTTCAAAGTGCTCTTCTAATCTGTCTTCTGTCAGCTCTGATATTGATGTCGTTATTTCACTTGCTAAATCAATCTCAATTTCGTTATGAACGACATAATAAGTAATTTTTATTTTCATTTTGTTTCCTGTTGTTTTGTGGTTTATTTTGTGGTTATTGTAATCTCTATTCTCGGTTGCCCGTGTAGCTCTGCATATCGCTTACGAGAGGAGCTGTCTGATATGGTGCAATCATTGCCTATGATGCCTGATGCCTCTAAACAGTCATTAATTGCCTTCAGGAGGTTATCAAGATCGGGCCGCTTTGTGTGCGCTATCAGCCCCGTGTGATAGCCTCTCTGCATGTATTTAGGCCGTGGTAGCACAAACAGATAATCTATGCATGCAATGGGCCTATCAACCTTTACATTGGGATATAGGGACTGCAGGAGCTGCGTGCAGTCCCGCTTAAAATCCCTGTATCGTTTGGGGTAGTAGGCAACCCCGCCCCGCGTCACACGGGGACGGGAGCAGGGTACCGGTACAATTTCAAGCTGCAGCTTAATCACGTTTATGATCCTGTAGTATAGCCAGCAGGCACAGCATAAGCGCTTCATGCTCTTTTTTCTGCTTCTTTTCGCACTTGGTATCGTTGGCCCGCTGCAGCCGCTCAGCGGCTTTTATGGCCTGTTTCCATTTGTTGTCCATATCAGCCCCCGAAATAGCAATAGAGGAGGGCTATCCGCTGGTCAACCTCTTCAGGATGTACAAGCCGGATGATATCGAGCAGCTGATCATGTGGGGGTAGCCTATCACCGCTGAGATAGAGACTAACGGCACTTTCAGAGCGGTTAATGAGGCGTGATAGCTCGGCCTGTGATAGGTTACGGCGATCCATTACGCCGCGCAACCATTTACTATAGTATTTCATTACAGTTCCCAATCTACGGTTATAATTTCCATTTTCTCGATTTCCTCATTTTTAATAGAATTTTCAACCTGTAAGAATCGCAGGTCCGAAGGGAAACCCATGCAGGACCCATCTATAAAGCGGATGAGGACCAGTTTCTGTCGGTTATCTACCCTGTCACCGATTAGCTGCAGCTCCTTTTTTAGATACCCCTCATTGGTCTGCAGGTACTCTATGCGCCTCTTATGCTCCTGTATTACCTCATCAAGCTCGGTAATTTTTTCCTTTAGTTTACTGTTACGGTGTAGCTCTGATTTCAATTTTTGTTCGATTTCAATGATTTTCAAAATACTGTTTTCTTGCTCTGCTTGCTCCAGCTCCTCGATTCGTTCGTTTAAATCTGCCTGCTCTGCTTGCTCTGCTTGCTCCTCTTTATATACATCAAAGAGCTCATGAGCCCGCTTAGTACGCTTATTAAGCGGCATGTTGAGGTGACTAACGTACGTATAAGCCGTGCTGCGGGCTAGTTCCCTTGCTTGTAGCCACTGTATAAAAAGTTTTTTATCGTCTGTCATGTTTTTTCCTGTTTTATGTTTTGATGATGCCTCATGCATCCCTACTAGGATAACAGATCGTCAAGAGCTTTTCAAGCCGTAAAAAGCAGAAATTTTAGCACCTGAACAGTATTACAGTAATTTGGAATCTGCTTGGCCTCTTCACCCTCGATTCAGGGCCTGATTTGGCGTTTTGTTGTTTTGAGTCCTGAAATAAAGATTCAGGCATAAATCACGCATTGCAGACCTGAGCGGGCGCTTTAGGTCCACAGGAGGCCGGTTTTTTTTATGAATCGCCGATTTCTGAACATAAACCGCCTCTGCAGGGGCTTCAGGACCTGTGAAAGTCGATTGGGGCTCTGTATTGATAGGGCCTGAGGTTCCCAATTTGCCCCCTAGAAGAGCTTCTACCTATCAACCCGCTGTGATGATACCAAGATTCTTCCAGAGTAGGCTTATCGCGGAAGTGGACATAAATTGTCCAAGATTATAAAATCCTCGGTAGGTTTTCAAAAAGATCGGATAAGCTGAAGAAAAAAGGAGAACCCGATGGAATCAAAACCACAAAATCATCTTGGCCTGTACATCTATAATTTTTTAGATCGTACAAACACAACACTGGCACAGCTCACAAAACTATCCGGCCTACCTCGGTCCTATGTAAACCTGTACGTGTTTGGTAACAGTCACCCACAGCCGAAACAGTTTATAAGATTGGCTGATACGATGGCTGATATTGCCAACATGCCAGAGGCGAGCATAATTATCAGGATGATGCAAGCGGTGAGGGACGATTTGAATTGTAAACCGTTTCCCCCGCGCCGCAGGTGCCTAAAAGATTAAGGCAACAAGTTTTTTAAAAAACTTTTCCCCATTTTCTAAAGAAAATCCGTGTAGATCATGCACCCCCAAAAAGAGGAAACCATGATACTACCAATTGATAGATTGCTGTTTTACATCGAAAAAATGCTCGAATCCGAAATCGAGAGCTGTATCGATGAGCTTGAAGCTAAAAAATTGCTTTTAGAGCAAGTAAAAAAGAGCAGAGGCACGAAACCCCTGCTCTAACCTTAACAAAATCACTCACAGGATAGACATACCTGCAGGTTTACTTTAGCACAAATTTACCTTTTCGCTGCTGTTTTTTTGCTTTTTTATAAAGATCGGCGTCGGCTGTGGTTGCCGTTTTTCCTTTACTAAGGAAACTATAAACACGTGCCTTGCTCCAAGCTGCCTGGCTTGCTCCGGCTCTGTGACCGGTTGCCCATGCGGCTTCTCCCCTCTTGTAAACACTGCGGATAATCGCCCGTGGAATTCCTGTTTCTTTGGCTGTAGCCGCTATAAATTTATCCCTAGGGCTTCCAGAAATCTTCTTGCTCGTTGCACTGATTTCCTTTCGTAGTCCTGATAGCTTAAGGGTGTACTTGCTTGGTTTCGTTTTGGCTTTCTTATCGCCTGCAAGGGGCTTGTAAAGTGCTTTTCCTTTCACTTTACCAGCCGCGCGCTTTCTAATTTGGGCTTTCCTTTTAGCTGCTGTAGATGGTTTTAAGCCAGCTGTATACTTTCTTGGAACTTTCCTGACTTTAGCCATTTCTTAGCTGCTCCTTGATTTTAAGCTCGTTTATCTGCTCTTTCATCTTATCCATTAAGCTAAAAAGGCGCTTCATACCCTTTTCAAGGGAAGTTAACCGGTCCTCTATCCCTCCCTTTTTGTCCTCCTTCAGATCCTCTATTACTTTCATGTAGCGCTGTCTGATCTGCTCAATACCCTCCTCTCGTTTCCTCTCGTACTCATCCCGATCTGATTTCATCTCCTTCCTGTACTCTTCGAGCTGTTTCGTGTTGCGCCAATAATTCCAGATCAAGAAACCCACAAGAGGAGAGTTTGTAGCTAGGTTAATCCATACGTCGTGATAGGTTGAGGGATCCATTATTCATCCGTTATTAAGGTGAAAGTAAACTTGTGCCATCCCTGTTTTTCTACTTGCTTTTTACAAAGAGAAACCATTCTCTCATGATCGCTGCTGTGTTTCCAGACAATACAGCCCGCAGACCACCGATCTACATACTTAGAACCCCCATCTTTAGTGCTTGCTCTATGAATGTTAAGTCCAATTATATCGCTATACGCAACCGAACTAGAATAGTCCACATGTGCATCCTTGTTGCCATCACGCCAGAAAAGCACTGGTTTCCTTTGAACCAGCGCCTCGTACTTTCCTCTGTGAAGCCCTAGCTGATAGGCCCCGCGGGCCTGCTGCGGGTGTAGATATACTGCACAGGGCTTGTAATCCGGTTTAGTAAGCCAGTAGCGCCCTGCGTCCGTTGTTGCTGCTCCTGATTCAACAATCCACTTACCTGCTAGAAGGTAAGCAATATGCAGCACATCATCAAATTCATTATCGGTTCTACCCTGTATCTTTCGCTCGGCAACGATGTTTAAATCATAGTCACCTGCAGAGAAGACCTTGAAACCGTGCTGCTTTACTTTCCTTAGAATAGGTGGCAGCTCATCAAAGTGCTTTACTATCATTGCTCTATATCCTGAATCATATGATCATTTAGGGTTATTGTATACTCCCAATTCGTCGATTGAAAGACCTTTCTAGTAACCTGCGCCTTTCTTCCGTTTAATCCTAGTGTTTCATCGGTCAAGCTGATTACATCCCCAATATCGATGTAACCGAATCGGGGCGATGCAAGATAGGTAACCTCTCTCTTAGGAAACGCAAGTCGCCTTATTTTGTCCTTGCATACCAGTGCAGCGGTTGCGTCATCATAAATGTAAGGGGCCTCCTCAATAAGCTGTTTTTCTCCGAATCGCTGCTTGCTTAGCTCTGCATATAGGCTAGTAAATGTGTAATTTGTGTAGTTTACTTTATCAGGGGTAATCCTCATGACGCTGTGGTAAACATCCTTGCTACCGTCACGGGCATATTCTAGGGTGTAGCTGTTTATTACGTCGTTTGGGTCTGTTAATGTGCTCACTGGGGAAACCCTGTAAAACTCGCTGCTGGCTGTAATTTCATAGTTTACAAGAACAGGAACCCCGCTGTTCAGCAGGTCGGGAACAGCCCGTAGGCCCTCATTGCCATTGATGATCGATACAGGCAGATAGGGCAATATATTCTTCTCGAGAAACTCAATCGGGGTTTCCTCAGACTCTTTGATATACCCCGCAAATTTGTACGCATTTAAGTACGGCCTGATGCTTTCCCATGAATGAAAGTCTATATCAGCTCCCCCTTGTTGCAGAAACCACAAGCAAAGATCCCCGCCCCCTTCAAGCGGGGCCTCCTCTGAAGGGCTGATATATGCGCCCTCACGCCATGAAATCCAGTATTGAACAGAGGCATCTGTATGTATATTGGAAACAAAACCACCATCGAGATCATACTTGATGTAGCTAAATACCCGCCCGTTACTCATGATAAACTGCTCTACATTGCCTAAGCCGCCCGTAATCAATACGCTGTTTCCTCTATCGTCATGCAGCTTTACAGCGGTATCCTTTACAGGGTGCGCGGCTATCAGGATATAGATTTCATTCGTACTAGAGTTTCTAGCAAGTACATAGGCAGGCGAAGCAGGAAAGTCAAACACAGCGCCCGATTGATTGTAAACACGGCCCGCGCGGCCGAATACGTAAGGGATTTGCTTTCCTCTATGGGCCTCAAAAGTTTCTATCCTGTTGAAGCTGTCGAGTACGGGGCTGAGAGGGCTTGTAATAGGCGAGTTTACCGCGCTAGCGTCAAGAGAGTTACATCGCCCTAGGGTATCGACTAAGAGAGCGTACAGAGACGAATCTAGGACCTGTGATTGTAGACTAAACTCTATGTAGCTGCTGCTCCTATCAGCATGCCCAAATACCGGCTGTGATACGTAACCCCTGAAGAGCTGTATTCTGTCCTCGTAAGCAAGCACAGCACCGTTTTTCACCAGTAACATAGAAAGCTCGGCTTCTGATTGCTCGATATATCGTCCTGATAGTATCGCTGCAGCAACGTCTACATTCCCAATTTGACAGGCAAGGGAAACAGAAAGGTTGTCTAAGCTGAAGCCCTCTTTTATTTCCTGAAAAAAGCTAGGGGCCTCCTCTATCCCTCCGATATACCGTACAGGCCCGTAGATCGATTCTGTCTCTATCGGCTCTGTGCTGAGAAAGTAAACCACTCCAGACCAATTAAGCTCAACCACAAATACCGGCTGTGATGCTTTCCAGTTTTCAAGATTCGGCTGCACTATACAACCTCCTGAACGGTTATAGTGCCTACACGCATAACCTCCCCTTGTCCATCACCGCGCAGCTCATCCCCCGTCACACTTTCAATTGATATATCCCCTTCTATCGTTGCTAGTAGATGCTCTGCACGTCGGTTAAATATACGCAGGTCTGAAGCGGTTGTGATTGCTGGCAGGTAAACAAGAGGCAGCTGGTTTCCTTGAAGATAGGTTAATAAGCCTTCCATCAGATACGGGGCATCTTGATAGTTAGAAACCGCCAAAGAACCACCCGTAGAAGAGCTTTTATAGAAGTCGGGATCTGGATTGTTGTCATAAAATGCACTGATATCAACCCCATCAGACCAAGCAAGGTCCACACGGCGCCGTACTGGGGAAACTATCTTCGTGTATGCTGTTCTATCCGGTTGCTCCGTTGTGATAGCCCCGCTTTCTATCAGTATCTGCCGGCCCCTGCTGTACTGTGTACCAGTGATAGCAATCGGCCCGAGGGATAGATGCCCTATACGAAAGTTAAGATCAATGGTTTCCTGTGTATCGATAAACACAGCCCAAGAGCTAGCCTGTATACCATTAAGGGAAACAGCAACCGTTACCGATGTAGGAATTATCTTTACTGTTCCATTGCCTGAAGGGGCTGATTCTAGGAGGATTGTGCAGGCTTTAGCGTTACTATTGCCAAATACCCCTTCACTATTGGAAACAATGCGGTGATAGGTAACCGTTGCCCCTACGGTGCATTCAGCAACGAAACCCTTAAGCTCGTTGAAGAAATAATAGGACTGGTTTACCACATTTGTTTTATCCTGAATAATCGTAAGCCCTCGCTTTACATACCCGTGATTCATGCCAGAGGAAGTATCAACATCGGCAATATTTACCCATGAAACCCCGTTGTGATACTGCAGCTTAAACATCCTAAAGTTTATGTTTCCTAGGTGCAACCCAATGATATCGTTTCCTAGCTCGGTAACGTTAGAGCTTCCTGATTTATCGAGATTAAAGGCAATTCTTTCACTTGATTTTGATCCACTACCTACGGATGAGGAAACCCAAAAATTGCGCGGTGTAGGGCTTACTAGATGAAACACGTTGTCTATAGGGTTCTGACTCTCTGGTAACAGCTGCCAGCTATCGTTAAAATAGCTTACCCCGTTTTGTACTGCAATGTTGATTTTATCATCTATGTAAAGCCTGTTCCCTATATCGGGGAAACTTCTATAGGCTATTTCATCATTATCTTGTGAAATAATGTTCTCCCCTACTCTATCCGATCCTCCCACAAAAAACATTTTAAACTTGCTTATTGCTGTACCCGTAGAAGGGCTTCCTTCAATCCCAAAAGAAGCCGATACAAGGTGTGTGCTCGCTGATGCTGTTGTTGCTAATGTTGTTGTATCAAGTGCAACAGTGTACTTTCTAAGGTTATCATTACCCATATTTTTGTACCAAACAGTTGCGCTTGTGAAACGAACAGCAATAAATACTTCTGTTCCTGTAACGTTATTTTGTCCTACTGTCGCAAGCAGGGCCCCCGATACAGAATCATATATATAGAAATGACTTTCCTCAAATAGTATCTTTACACCCGATTTAAGCTTTGAAAGCTGTGTGCTTGTTACCTCAATGTAGCCCCTACCTTTGTTCGCTCCTGTACCGATTGACACGTCATAAATAACGGATTTTACATAGCCCCCTTCAGTAGAATCGGGTATTGTGTATTCATACTTTCTATCTGTTTGGGCTGATGTTACTTGAACACGTAATGTATTTGCAATACTTAAGTTTTCTGTTCCTGTTCCTGTTGTTGTTGCTTCAGAAGTATTTGGGGGGGTCTCAAAAGGGAGATACTGATAATAAAAACTTTTCCGATTGAACGGGGTTTTTTCTTCTCTTGTTGTTGATCGGATGTTTAAGCTTGGTTGTGTCGAGTAACTACCAAGAAACAACAGGCTTAAAGAGTCCCCGCTTACACTAGTTTGGGCGCTAAAGTTACAAGCCATAACAGACCCGCCCAAATAGGAAACAGCTGTCATATTCTTTAAATAAACATGATTCAAAGATGTTTGTATATCCATAAAAAACAATACTCTTGTATTTACCCCTGTTTGTTCCCCTTTAAAAGTAAATCCATCTACCGAGAAAGCAAGCCCTATCCAATCGTTACTATGCTCATGAAATGCTAACCAAATATCATTTGAATCATCTAACCATAAACACAAGTCAGCATCAGTCATAGCAAGATCAGAACCCCCCGCTAAAGCGGTCCTTGTTGCTGCAATTTCAAACTTCCCCGATGCTTTCATATCTTGTATTTGATAAAAAGCATGGGGTAACGTCATATAATGAACTTGTGTCAAAGAACCAATGTATGCAATACAAAATTGGTTGTTTCGTACAATCAAATTCACCGATGCATAAGCTGAATCATCCAATTTTAAACTTTCCGTAACAAGCTTGAAAGAACCCCCCCCGTCTACAGAAACGAATTGGAAAAGCCTATTTTGTGCATTTGTTGCAGTATTAAAGAAGGTTTCCACAAGAAGCAACACTTGCCCATTACAAGAAGCCGCCTTTATTCCCTTTAGTAAGTATTGTGAAGCCCCTGAACCTACTTCTATGTTGTAATCGACAACATTCAAAGAAGCGATCGAGAAAGTAGCCCCCCGATCTGTAGATCGATACACATGAAATGAAAGAAAGTTATCCTTTTCAAAAGGAAAAATAAGCAATACAGAACCATCATCCAAAGCACATAAAGAAGGGGGGGCATTTTGCGTTATACCCGTCAATGTTTGCCACTGGTACACAGTTGTATTTGTTACATTCCCGTCCTTATCCCTTCGATATACCTTTATTTCTCTTTGTATAGGAGAAGCAAGGTCTTTGTATTGTGTTGCAACAAGTAAAGTTCCATCCTCAAAAGATAGTGTACTTGGGAAAAGTCCCGTTTCTCCCGCTATACCCGTTTGTTTAAATGCTAAGGTTTCAATGTACGATATAGAAGAAGGGGCATCATTTCCATATTCTATTGTGTTGCTGTCTGTATTGTTTCTTATGCTGAACCTAGCAGATCTGTTTATTCCGGCTTCTCTTGTGATTACTTGATAGTCTGCTGTTGCCTGTGGGCTTCCAGTGGCTTTTATCGTCATCTTAGACGGATTCTCTGCCTTTGGTGTACTTGCAAAGAACTCATCCTGTGTGAACGTGCTCTGTGAGCTCCATACATGGTCCTTAGTGAGCTTGTACGGAACAAGGAAACCCCGTAGATCATTTTTGCTTAGCTGTGGCATCTAGTATGCTCCTATGCTTCTTGTTCTTTGGAGCTTGGAAAGTGCTCCGCCCCGCTTTATATTAAGCTTAGAATAGTTATCAAAGTGCTTAAACGGTGTTCTTATGATAACCTCTTGTGCTTGGTTTCCTCTGTTTTTTATTTGCCTTAATCCCCTTTCACCGCCTATTTCTCTAACCGTGGATCTGTCAAGTATCGCTTCACCCTTCAGGGCGGTTATTACCTGTGCGTCAGGGCCCTTGTTGATCATACCCCCCATGTGGAACTCAGGAGGGGGAGTAGTGGCAACCGCTGCAACCTGCGTAGCTCCTAGGGCCGCAGCAAGCCCCGTAAGAACTGGATCGGGGAAGACTTCATTTATGTTCTTTGCTGTTGTCATCAGGATTTCAGCAATGTTTACAGCTTGCGATATACGAAACTGTGTAATCGCGGCTTTCTTCCTTTCGTCTGTCAGGTTGGAGATAATTTGTCCGGATGCGGTTGCGATTGCTCCAAGCTGAGTAATACCCTCCTCAGCCATCTTTAAGCTTTCTGATCGTTGCTGTTTGTTGAGTTTCTCGATAGCCTTTGCATTTTCCTGTATTACTAGCCCTCTTTGCTGTTCAAGCGCGTTAATCTGCTCTAAAGATTCTTTCTCTAACCGGCCAAATTCAAGAAGCTGATCTCTGGTTTCCACCATGCTTTCAGCTAATAAAAGCTCTTCGTTTATTGCTTCAATCTTTTCAGCAAGCTGTTCCATTTCAAGGGTGTGACTTTCCTTTAATTTTTTCTCCTCATCACTCATCAGAGCAATGGTTTTTTTTCGGTTTTCCAGCTGAATGCTTGCTGTTGCTGTGCTTGCTTGCTCTCGTAAAGTAAAGATTTCTTCGTCTAATTTCTTGATACGGGCTAGCTCTTTTTGTTGCTCTCTTAGAGTTTCATTACGTTCTCTTTCATCCTCTTTCTGTTGCTTACGTCTAGCCTTTTCGTTTTTCTCATCCCTCTTGCGTTTATCCCTGAGCTGCTGTGCTTTCTGTGCATTTTCTAGGAATCTTTGTGCTGCTGTATCAGCAAGTAAAGCATTCTCTTCCTGTGCTTTCCCTAGGTCCTCTTCTGCAATTTGCACGGCGCGACGGGAAACAGCAAGCTCACGGCTGAGAGCCGCATATTCTGCAGTCTGAACAAGCTGCACACCTCTTGACGTTTCCTCTTGCTTAAATGCCCTCCCTAGGTTTTCTAGGGTCTTTCTTCTTTCCTCAATAGCCCGTACATTTGTATTCTCAAGATCAATAACTTTCTTTAAAGACCTTTCTCTTTCCTTTCCCTGCTCATTGATTTTGTCGGCTACATCCCCCGCCCGCTTTTCAAGCTTCAGCTCGTTAAGCTCAGCCTCGGTTAGTTCGCCGTTTAGCAGCTGGTATTCTAGCGCGGCTTCATTTGCTGCGCCTGCGTGATTGAACATAGCCTGTGCAGCCCCGTCTGCTGCCTCTTTCTGTGCTCTAATCTTAGCATTTGTTGCTGTCAGGACACCTTCTAGTTTCTTTTGACTTGCCTCATTCTCTCTTGCCTCTGCAGTGAAAGCCGCATAGGCAGCCACAGCGGCCACGATACCGGCCACTAGACCGATAAGAATCGGGTTACCCGTTGCGAGGATACGTGAGAAGCTACGGAAGCCATCACCGGCAAGCTCGGCCCCCATAGCGAATTGTGCCATTTCAGGGTTAACCTCGGTGAGCACATCACCCATAGCATTAAAAGAGCCCCCTAGCTCTCTCGATTGTTTCCTCAGTCCTCTTATACTTGACTCAGCCTTTTTAGCAGAAACCTCCACCTGCTTAAAAGACTTCTTCTGTGTTTTGGCTGCAGCCTTTGCCGCTGCATTAGCTTTACGAAACTCCTTCTCCAGTGCATTAACCATCTGGCGCGCTTCTTTTCCTGTTACGTCAGGCATCTTTTTGAGATTGGTAAGCAGCTCCTTAAGGTCTGCTTTCATCTCAATAACAATCTCTTTCCTTTCCTTTTCAGCCATCGCGCAACCTCACTTCTTCATTAGCTTAGTAGTTTCGTTTTTTAGTGTATCTACTACTCTATTTGTCTGTTTTTTTATGGGTTTCCAGAGCAATTCATTAGAAACTCTTCGGCCTAAAGGTAAGTCAATTTTAGTTCTTGCGCCTACTTTTATAGCGAAAGCATAATCAGCGCTGCAGCCTATACGGGCTATTACCTTAAAGTCTGTAGTTACTATCAGCTCACTGTAGATCTTGCCCTTGCTATTCTGTGATTTAGGATGCTTTGAACCGTCTTTCCTGCGCCTTATAGGCCACTCCGCGCGCGCCTCCTGTTCTACCTTGTCGAGTATTTCAGAGAGCTCTTTCTTGGTCTCAGGTATGATTTTCTCAAGTACGTTCTCAAAGGTTGACATAAGATTCTTAGGGAGGATAACCGTGCTGCTACCTGCTTTTATTGTTACTCTTCGTGCCACTGGCTAGCCTCCTATTATAGGCTTCTCTTCTACTCTTTCGTTCCTTTGCTGTTTCTTGCGTTAATGTGTGCTCTGCTATTAAGGTTTCCTGTTCTTCTCTTTCCAGTGTATTAAACCAGCTCGGATCCTTGCCCCAGCTGCGCGATATACGCAACCCTAAGAGCTCCCATCTTCCGAGCTGGTTGAATGAAAAAAATCTTTCTTTTCCTCTATTTCCTCTGACCGTGGAAGCTGTGAAGCCATATCTGTTAATACACGTGTCCCCTGCTCGTATATTTCAGAGCCACTTACCTTCAGGTCTAAAAGCCGCTCTAAGCACTGGTAACCGTATCCCAGCGGGGTCTGCTTCAGGGGCTTATATTTCGGCAACAAGGCGATTTCATCGATATATATACCGATAGCACCCGCGCAAAGTCTAGCATTCGTTATAGCGTCCTCTGAGAGGCTCCAAGCTATTGCAAATTCAAAGAGAAGAGCAAGGGAAGCCGGCCTTTTTACAGCAAGCTCTTTGTTTCCTAGCTTTATTGATTTCATGGTTGTTCCTGTTTTGTGTTGTTTACAGCTCTGCGTAAGTTACGCCACCGTAGCAAGTGAAAGAGATAGAAAACGAGCTTGGGTCACCCTCAGCAAAGGAAACCGTACATACACACTTGCTTAAGGTTGCGCTGTGATCTAAGCTCTCTAAGCTAGTTGCTTCAACCTTGTACTCTATATCTATTGCGTAGTGCTCTGTGAAAGGTACACCAGATCCGGTGCTTACGTTTCCTGAGTAGTTACCAGTTTTGTTAATGAAGTCGAGGATAGATCCGGTTTCTGATAGATCGGTAAACTGTCGCATGTAGGCATTAAAAGAACCTGTAATCGGTTGCTCGTCACCCTTACGCACGGTTACGATCGTTCCTCTATCGCGAATGACGGTCTGATCTTCCTTGGTTTGATCGAAAGTAAAGTTTCCCTCTTCATAGGAAACCTCCAGAGTAACAGGCCCCCCGCTACCGTCTTTCAGTGTTATGATGCCGTCCCTGCGTACTTTTGGGATTGTTGAGTAAGCCATTTAAGCCCCCTTATATTGTGTGGAATATTGTAAAGTTAAGTGTATGTAACATATACTCGTTAGAGTCGGTTGACATACGTATAGATGAATCAAAGCGGAGCTGCACACCCTGCTTTATTGCCCCGTAGCTTTCAAGAACTTGATTTATCACTTCTCTTTCAGCAAGTAAAGCATTATTATAATCAAGAGGATAAACATCAGTTGGACGTAATCGAAATGCAAATTTCACCTCTATAGAAGTCTGAACGTATGTTCCTATAGCTCTTCGTTGCCTTTCAGGTAGCTGCTGCGTATTTGGTAAACCCACCACATAGCCCTTATGAGCAAGGGTATTCTTAAGCCGTCCAAAGTATGAAGGTAAAGTGTTTGCCTCCCTAAAACCTGCAAGTAAACCAATTTGCGCGCTAATAGCTTGCTGTATCTCATTGTAGCCAAGTGCCATCAGTAGCGCCTATAACGGTAATTTCTGCCACTGGTATTCAGGAAAATCACAGGCTTAGAGGCTGTTCTTTTGTTTGGATCATCCGGTGTTAAGTTGTGGTCCTCATCATAGATAAAGTTAAGTGATTCCCACTCGAAACCGTACATTCTAAAATGCTCCTGTGCAAGATCGAGAAACCGCCCGTTAGATTGCCCTAGGGACGAATGAAAGTCTCTAAAGATTAAGTAAAGCGTCAGGTGCTTGTGCGACTCTGCAAAGCTTTCAGGGCTCATTACTAGATACTCAAACCCCCTTCCTTGGTTGCGTATCTTCCGAAGTAAAGTATACCAAGCTTCATCGATGTAGGTCTGATAGCTTGTAAGCTGTGAGGGCCTCAGAGCTTCAAGATCGCTGTAAACAGCCGTCAGATCTATATCTGAGATTACAGGAAACAGCTTTCTCTTTACCAGTGACGCAACCCGCCGGAAGATGTACTCATCGCCGGCTATCGTCGCTTTAAACTCCTGAATATATCCCTCTCCTAGGGTCTGCGTATTTGGAAGATCTGCAGCGCTGTGGGTATAGGATATGGTGCCTGCTACATCGATATTAGCGGCCTGATCATCCGTAATTTTCTTCCCCTCAGAATCAAGCAGAGTATATCGAGCAGCTGTCGGTATCACCTGCGAATTATCACGGTAAATCTTTAGCTGTGTTGCCTGAGCTTTATTCCTTTCCAGTAGCTCAACTGCTCTTATACGCGCTGAATAAGGGGTATCACTCATTTTAAGCCTTAATCATTACTCGCCATGCATCAGATTCTGACACAAGAAGAACCGCTTCATTCGTTGATAATGTACCTTGAACGGTGCTTCCGGTGTGGTCTTCTACTCTTAAAGTCTGGGTTGACCCAGCAAATACACGAATACAAAACAGAGCCCCATTTTTAGGCTGTGGAAGTGTTATCACCGCCTCTGCAGCTGTTGCTACGGTGTAGATCTGAAATGTAGAATCATCATATTCAAGGGTTTTGTTAACTGTTAAATCCTGCTTGTTAACACCGCCTTTCAGGACGATGTGACGCGGGATTTTAAACTCTGACCTATCGGTAAACTTAGCCATTTTGATTTCTCCTTTCTTGGCGCTCTATACGCCTGATTACTTCTTTTCTTGCTTCTTCTTGCGTTACTTTGTTTCCTGTTGCTTCTCTCAGCCGTCGCGCGGTTCGTGCTATTGCTTCATGCTTGCTTACTTTACTCATAAGCACCATAACCTTTTTTCTGTACGTTTCCAATAGCCATTTTTAGATATCGATCTATATTTTGGTGCCGTGTTAACTTTACCGCGTGCTCTGGAATATGCTGATCTTTTATGTACTTGTCTATGCTTCTTCTGTTGTCTATCATCATCAAGCGCACAAAATGGGAGTGAGGAAGATCGATAACTTGTTGCCTCATCAGCTCCCTCCTATATTCGTTAAAAGCATCCTTATCGTAGCTCTTAACAACCACGTCCCCAACAAGCTCTAGGACCTCAAAACGATCCGTGTAGTACGTTCCACCCCTTGCAGGATAGGTTACCAGATAATCATACTTCAGGGGGTCAAGAATGGTTAATCCTTGGTTCATAAAGCGGGCCCGCGCAACCGAATCATCTGCTGATTTTCCATTGCTACGAACCTCATTTATCCCGTCTACAGCGATTAAACTTGTAAACACTGGTAAGAGCAAGTGAAGCATTTTAGCCCGCTTCTCTCCCTCTTCTTTGAATGTTACCAGCTCCCAATTTTTGGGGTGATGCATCCAAAGAAACCGAGAATTTGGAGCAATGTTTAATCGCTTGCTTTCTTCTTTTCTGACTTGCCACGGTTGGCGGAGGCTGTTTAATTTCATTTTTTACTGTCCCTGTTTTAAAAATGAGTGAACAGGAGCAAATAAAACAGGAACAAAAATTATCGCCCCTGTTCACAAATGCCTGTTCTATGTAGTTGACTTTAAAAGAAGTCCCTTATTATCGTTGATAATGCCGATTCCAAGGTAACAATGACCGATTACGTTTGTAATAGCGCTCATTCCTGCTCTTTCCATTTCAACAAGTACTTTCCCTTCAGTGATAAAATCAACTGCATTTGGTAGACTCATCGGGATACCATCAGCATAACCAAGCGCACCACGTGACATCATGAACGACTCGTAAGCGCCGCCGCCTTGATTAACATAAGATGAACGATATAGATCCACGCCAAACAGTTTACCGACGTAGCCCTTTCCTTTTGCTTCTAGCATTTCGGCCGTTGCTTGCATCATGGAAACTGCATTACTGGTTTCGTTACGTAAGGAATCCTGAAGCTCTGTAAGGGCCTTTGGATGTAGTACAGCGCAGAAATCGGGATCTGCTCCGCGGAATGAATCTGCTTGTTCAAGTCCAAAAATGCCGTTAAAGAAGACGTCAACACTCATTTCGTCGGTTGCGTTACCTTTAATGGTTGTGAAAGCGCTCGCTGCGTCCGCTGTCATATCAGCAAATTTAGCCTCATAGCTGTTAGCCATATCAGCAGCTAGGATAAACGGGTTAAGATCCGCATCCCCATAACCGACCATTGAGGCCATATCTGAGATCTTACGAATCAAGTACTTTCGTGCAACCGTGATATTGGAAACTGAAACACCTACAGCGTCATCATTTCCGCTGTTATCGGTATCCTCTGCGGCTGAATCGCGGAAAAGATCGCGCCCGTCTAGCCCGTAGGAACGCACTGCAATAACATTTGATCCGAGACCGTTTACAGAGCCGACGTATGCAATCTTATCGGTGTTTCGTAGTGATGCTGTATCTGATAAAAGTAAGTTGATTTCTCGGCTTATCATAGCTGCAAGCCGGAAGTTATCCCCTAGTAAGGAGGCATTAGTAATGTTTGCCATTTTTATTACCCAAAAAAGTTGTTTCTTTTAGCGGGCCTACAGCTGTTAACGGTTGCGATCCTACCCGATCAAAAATATTTATATCACAAAATCAAGTAACAATCATTTTTTATTTTTGCTTTACTTTACTTTCCTAAAAATACTTGCTTACTTTTACGAGCTCGTATCAGTAACGTTCCGTTACCGTTGATACTAAAAATTAGATAATCCCGATGTAGCCGGCAGCTCTATTTTTTTTAGCGAATTTTTTTCTCGTTTTAGAGAATTTTTTTGAAGTGGCACCTTTGCCAGTAGCAATTTTTATACTGTATGCTTGTTCAGTAGCTCTGTATATTTTCCGGTCAATTTTGTGTACTGGTTTTCTGTTCAGTATTTTTATATCGATAAATACCAGAAAAGGTCCAAATCGCGATGAAGGGCCCTCTCAGATTTTCATGGTGTAAAGGCACCGGCTTAAACCTTTGCAGGCCTTTACGGGGTGAAAATGGGAACCTCAGCCCCTATCGAAACACGGCCTAAATCGACGATCGCACCACTACAGACACCTGCAGGGAAGGTTTATACTCACAGAATAGCGGTTCGTATATCAAAACCTAGCATACAGAGCTGTGATATACCCCTGCAGATACTTCAAAGATTGTTTTGAACCCGTATCGAGCCTGCAGGGCCTGAGAGCAGGAAACATCATTCTAAGCTTCAGGAGGCAGATAGCAGCTCCTTCACACCTGAACACCTGAACAGTACAGGCAAATTTTTTATTTATTGTACTTATTATAGAAAATATTATTTTTATTTTTTTTAAAAAAAAAATTTGCCCACTATGAAATTTCGTGTCATACTCTTTACATGTTGCAAAGATTACAATCTAGCAAATCACATTCGCTCTTTGATAATGCCCACTAGGGCCCATGCTATTACAGCGCTGCGGCGCTGATGCATGATACACCTATTCCTGTGGTTACCCTCGCGATATGGACACCTTGACGCGGTGCGGGGGCTACTCTAACGAGTCCTAAGAGCCATAAACAAAACCACTAAAACAGGAAAAACAATGCTACCAATTAACGCTAAAACACAAAAAGCCTATCAGGGCGGGAACATCGCTGAGCTACTCAATACAGAATATGAAGAGCAGATATGGGCTACCTATCGCCAGTGGCAAGAGCTGGGCTATCAGGTACAAAAAGGTGAACGCGGTACATATCTCAAAAAGATCGTACAGGTTGAGAAGAAGAAGAAAAACGGGGAAAAGATTAAGAAAAACGTTCCCCGCGGCTTCTGCGTTTTCAATATTGCTCAGGTCGCTGAGATCGTCGCCGCATAGAGACGAAACACCCTTCGGGGTGTCTGCATGGGGGCTGCTCTACTGGGGCCCATGCACTGATGAGTCAGAGCCACACAAAACCACAAAACAGGAAAAAACATGGACTTGAAAAAGTACACAAAAAAACAATTAGCAGATAAAATTGCTGTTCTTGAAAATGAGTCAGCTAATAAACTTGAAGCTCTGAAAAAACGAATTGAAAGCAGAAAGGGTCGTGAGAGAGAAGAAGTTATAACCGCCCTTTTTAGCCTATATGAAACCGTACTGCTTGAAGATAAATGGAATGATCGTATACATTGGAAGAATCAGATCACAGAAGAAATTCAATATTTAATACGGTATATCGGCCAATTATAGAGACGAAACACCCTTCGGGGTGTCTGCATGGGGGCTGCTCCACTGGGGGCCATGCACTGATGAGTCAGAGCCACACAAAACCACAAAACAGGAAACAACATGACACAAGACATAAAAGACCTCCAAAATTCATTTATTTTTGATTATAACGCAAAAATCGACGAGCTAAACGATGAGCATCAGGGGATATTTGATGCGGATGAAGACGCTATAGATATGAAGGAAGAACACATTTCAAATTGGTTTGATGCTGATAAAAGCATTGTCATTCAAGATGAAATTTTGATTTTGCTTTATAATGAGCTATGCCAATCTAGCTATGCCGCTTGTAAGCCTATAATAAGCTAGCGCAGACCTAGCACGGCCCTAACGGGCTACCCCCTCGATAATGGACACCTTGACGCGGTGAGGGGGCTTTAAACTAAGAGCCAATCAAAACCACTAAAAACAGGATAAGACAAAATGAATATACCTTCAAAATATAAATACTCATGCCTAGCAGAGCCAAAACACATCAAAAAGGTAATTGAGTTAAAGGATTTACAAATCTTAATCGTTCATGTTTATCGAAAAGATATAGTAAGTTATAAAGGGAAAAAGTCAGAAGTGACAACAGAAAGTATTCGTATCTGTAAACCCTATGCATATTCTACAGCGGTTTCTATGCCTCCAAAGAAATGGGAGCTAAAATATATTGCTTTAGAATTTGATGATGCTTGGGGCATATCTACCGGAGGACAGAGCTGGTGGTATCCACTAAAAGGTACCGAAAAAAAAGCAGTTCTTGAAGCAATAGAAATGTTAGTCTCTGACGCCGTACAATAGGAGCTGATATGCGACTCTTTGAATGCGAGACCCGATACCAAGCAGTAAAACACAATCCCGATTGTTTCAGCTTCTACCGAGTCGAAGACGGCTTCGCGTGCTTTTATTGCATGCAAGCTCTCAAAACTTGGCTAGGACAGACCTAGCACGGCCCTAACGGGCTACCCCCTCGATAATGGACACCTTGACGCGGTGAGGGGGCTACCCATAACGGGCCCTAAGAGCCATAAACAAAACCACTAAAACAGGAAAAACAATGCTATTAATTATTAAAAAAGCACTTGACGATAAAACAGGTATTACAGAGGAATTGCACCAAGAAATTTTAGATTCTCTTGTGCAGGAAATCTATGATGCTAGTAACCACCAAATCGCATATCCTTATGGGTACCGCGAGGAATGCACCCGAATATATAATCTTGTTGAATCGATGATCCAGGCGGAAAATCAAAGATTCTTTCTTCCGGAAGATCTTCCGGTGGAAAAGAGCTGTGAAGCACAGAGCTGCAAAAGATAAAAAATGTGCTTGCTGCGGTAAGCGCATCCCTACCGGTGAGCTCTACATCAAAAAGATCGGTGTGCATGGGGGGCGGTTCTTCTCCTCCCATTTTCATTTTAGCTGTCACCGCTGGTACAGTGGAAGCCTCATGGGGCTATGCAATCCTTACGCAGCTCTAAAGGCGTACTAAAGATAACGGCCCCCATAACAGGGGGCTTTTTTTTTGCTTGCTTACAGGTATACAGGGAGGCGATTTTAAAAGAATAATGATTTATTTTTATTTTTCTATTTGACGGCTTGAAAAGAACAGGTGTATAATAGGGTATCTTTACAAGACGCAAAGACAAACCACAAAACAAAGGACAAAAAAATGTTAGGTACATGGAAAGATGATTATCAATTAATACTAAAAAAAGCGGACGCAGCCACACTCAGCCAGTGGTTTGAGGCTTTGTTTATTAATATTTATGAGGAAGATGAGGCGGAGTATGAAGAATATCTTTGCACTCTCGACAGAGCATTTGAAAACATCGTTTTGATGAATAACCAATTTCCAGTTATTCAGCTAACTGAAGATGAATGTGAGATTCTTGAAAAATGCCTTATGGGAATATGGGAGCATGTTATTTACAAATTCGAACACCCCGATGAACTCGAAATTCAGTTGAAGGAATTAGAAGCTGAGTATAATTTGACACTTGACAAGTTCAACTCTTTGCATGAGCGATTCTATAAAGCTTGGAAGCCTAACAAGATAGTATAAACAAATCACTTTTAAACAGAAAGGCCCCTGTTACGGGGCTTTTTTTTATCTGCCTTCTGTGTGCTTCAAGGGCCGATTTATGCCCTATATATAAAATAATTAATTATTCCCCTTGACGGTCTGAAAAGAACAGGTGTATAATAGAGTATCTTTACATTATGTGAAGACAAACCACAAAAACAGGATACAAAATGTATACACACGACAAAGAATTTTATTTTCAAGTTACAAAGGACCTTGTAGAAAACAAATTATTGAATAATCATTTCACTATTCTTTATCAATTCGGAAATAAGATTTTTTCAAAATATAAAAGAAACTATAAGTCAATGGCAGAATGTAAGAAGATAGGCCCAAATACGTATTCATGTGGAGAAGCGGTATATGTTTACACAAAAAAAGCACATGAAAAAAATGTATAAAACATACTGATTGTTTCTTATTATCCAAAAAGCCCCGTCAATCGGGGCTTTTTTAGTTTTTACAGATCTTTTTACTAGTGTATTAAATGAGCTTTCCTAGGATGTTTAAAGGGCGAGCTCTATATATCGCAATAAAGGCGCCTGAAATTAGCCGAGCCTTATCGTTACACCCTGAAAAGACTAGAGGCACCTTCACGGCGATTCTGAAGAACCTCAGAAGCATATGGGGGTTTCACGTGAAACCCCCTTTTACACTTTGCTGTTTTATGTAAGGAAATCAACCACAATCAAATCAGCTGCGAGGATAGCTGCACCGAATGTAATCCTGCAAACTCCTCCACTGCCTCCGGTGGCGCTTACGTTGTACTCATCGCTATCTGCTGCAGTATCTCCCATAGCCGACATGTTTTTGAGAAACACACCGTTTTTAAACACCTTGACGTAGTTTATCAGGGTACTGGGTACAGCTACAGAAAGATCAAGAGTGGAAACTGCAGAGCCGTTGAAGCCCTCCATTCGCGGAGTAACACCCCATTTGGCAGCTGTTACACTTGCGTCTTGAAGCTTAGCTGTGCTTACGGATGTTGCCGCAAGAGCTGAGGAGCCCACAGCGCCCGCCTGAATCTTGGCTGCAGTTACGGCTGATGCACCTAGGGCACCAGAGTCAACCGCACCCGCCCCGAACATGTTCGGATCGTTAATTGCTGAATTAGCAATAGCTGAGGCGGTTACGCTATCTGCTCCAAGCTTGGCTGAGGAAATAGCCCCGTCCTGTATGGCAGCTGTAGCAACACAGGCTGTTCCAAACTTAGCAGCGGTTAACAGGCCGTCGTTTAGCTTAGCTGTGGTAATAGCTGAATCGGCGATTTTAGCGCTTGTGCAAGCATTTGACGCCAGCTCATCGCTTCCAATTGCCCCGTTTATTACCTGAGAGGCTCCGACTGAATCACTGGAAAGCTTAGCTTGCGTCACATTAGCATCAGCAATTTGTGCCGTTCCAACCGCTGAATCGGCGATTTTAGCTTGTGTAATTGCGTCGTCGTTTACTTTAGCCGTGGTTACTCCAAGCGCTGAAATAGTAACTGAGTCGCCCACTTTGGAAAGTCCACCACTAAAGGAAAGTGGAGAAGAACCACTACCAGCAAACTGTGTAAAGGTAATATCTGTTACCCCTACAGTAACCGCGTCATTGGTACAAACATACGCCTTATCCCCATTGCTGCCCTTAATTACGAAGAAAGCAGCTGCAGGAAACTCATCCGATTCATTCATATCACTTGACCGAGCCGCCGCCGATCCAGAGCCTGCATAAGTATAGATACCGTTTTCGCTTGCGTCTGTTTGCCCTATACAGGCAAAGCGCTGATCTGTGGAAAGGGTCTGACCGTCAATGGTTGATGGAAGGTTGCTTAAGTCGATGTTTGAGGAAACTGCAACCTGTACAGCTTGCTTGAAGTGTGCACCGGCTGCAACGTTATCTACATACTGCTTTGATGTAGCATCGTTGTTGTTACTTGGGGTAGTAGCAACACGAACAACACCGCTTGAAAAGTCGTAGGTGTCTGTTAAGTCTAGCTTACTTGCGTTTACAGCATTTGCTGCAAGCTTTCCCGTGGTTACGTTTGAGTCTGCAAGGGCTGCTGTGGTAACCGCCGCAGCTCCAATCTTAGAAGAGGTAACCGCCCCACTGGCTATTTTCCCCTCTGTGACGGCTAGGGAGGCGATTTTAGCAGTAGCAACCGCATCAGCTGCTAGCTTATCACTGGTAACCGAACCGTTATTAAGGGCGGCTGTTACTACAGCATTTGAGGCAATAAGAGCCGATGTAATTGCGGCTGAGGCAATAGAAGCTGTGCCTACGGCGCCGCTTCCAAGCTTGGCCGCAATGATAGCCCCATCAGATATTTTTGCGCTTGAAATGGCTGAATCGGCGATTTTCGCCGCGATGATTTGAGAGTCACCAATTTGACCCGAACGAATTTGAACTGAACCCATGTTTTTTACTTTCCTTTAAAGAGCTTGTTTCTCGTTCCTGCTATCAAGTGAATAGCATACAATAGTAAACTTTAAAAGATTTTTTTTACAATTCTTCTAAGCAAATTGAAACAAGTTTAGTTGCTGCAGATTGAAGAGCTACACAGATTGTATTGTTTCGTGAGGAACCTCGACCGATCCGCATAGTAAACAGGTTTCCACTAGGGACAAAAACGCTATCTGTTGCGGTGCCTACGTCACCCTCGCTTACTTCAGTATTGACGTAAAGCGCATGATTCGAGCAACCTATCTGTATTCTTCCGACCTGTGATGGAACAATGATAGAGGAGAAATCTCCAGTAACAGATATTGTTTTGGTTTTGGGGAAAGTTGTTAAACTTCTAAAATCATATTCGGCCATAATAGCTCCTACTTGCTTATATATTCTACGTTGATAAAGTCGCCGTTTTGCGGCGTAAAAGTAACTGAAAATGTTTGGTCTGTTAGCTCGGTAAAGTGCTCGCCCTGAACTTGTCTAACACCATTGTAGTAAACCCTTAAGGAGTTTGTTGTGTAGCTTCCTGTTAGGGTGAAGGTTGTTCTGATGTTGTTTACTTGTGCTGTTAGATTTTCTTTCGACATATTAGCTCCTCCCCCACTTGCCCCCATAATGTAAACGTAAGGCATGCTAGTTTACCTTCTACGGGTTGACCAAGCTTCACGGATTGCTTTCCTGTTTTCTCGGTAAAACTTTGCATCTTTTAGGCCCTGCTGAATAATGTTTTGATTTTCAGGGGCTTTTACTGTGTTTGTGTTATGGGAAACAACCGGAGCAGCTGCAGCCTGCGGGGGCTCTGTGCTTTCCTGCTGAGGGGCTGTATTTTCCTGCTGAGGCTCTTTAGCGCTTGCAACCTGAAGAAGATGGGGCCGAAGTAAAACAGGGGCCTCTGACGGCTTCTCGAGATGCTGAGAGATCCACTGGTCAAGAGTAACCCTATCTCTTTCCGAAGTTGATTTCATTGCTTTCTCAAAGCTGTACTCTATAGCCTCAATTATATCCGGCTCTGTAATCCCAAATTTGGAAACCGCCTGATATCTTGAGAATCTTGTTTCACTTGCGCTAAGCTTTCCCTGAAGCTCTTCTAGCTGCTGCGTAAGCATATCCAGTGATGCGGTGCGGCTGCTTACTTCTGATAGGCTTGCTTCTAGCTCGCTTGCCCGTCTTTCTGCTTCACTTGCTTTACTTGCTATTTTAGAAATACGTTCTTTTATGATGCCTTCAACGTGTGATTTCAGGATATAGGCTTTCCCTTCATGCAATATCTCACTCATTCTTTCTCCTGTTTTTTGAGTTTCCTATAGCTAAAATTAACCCACCTTCTAGCCGGTGTGCCGCCCCACAGGGCCCAAGCTATCGAGGCTTTAGATGTTTTATCCTTTCTTGCTTCTTTCTCTTTAGGGCTTTCCCCATGACGGGCAAACCATGCATACATCAAGACGATCTGTTTATCGTTAACTGTACCACTGGCTAACCGTCGCGCCGTGCGCATTCCTGTTCCCTGTACGCGATTGTTTCCCTCATCCTTATAGGCAGCTCTTCTACTCATAGGTAAGGAAAGATTGTACTTGATTGCATTTCTAGCAATTCTCTGGACGTTAGCAGGGACACGAAAGTTCATTAACCAAACTCCGCCCTTTCTCTTCTGATACGTATAAGCTCGTTTTTAGCTTCCAACTCATCAAGATCAGGATTAAGTAACATGATTGCATCAACCGGTGAAATAAGGCCCGCGTTTAGCTTCTGTATTACGTCTTCTCTAACCGCTTTCATTTCCTCTGGAGACAGCCTAAGCTGCTGGTATTGCACTCTATAGCCTGATTCAGGCAAGGTTTCCCCAAGAAATACATTACAAAGCATCGCTGCTTTACTTACCAGCTGTTCATCTAGCATACGAAACAAAGGCGCGTATTTCCTTTGCGCTTCTCTTTGGCCTTCCCTACTAATAGAAAGTGCGTAACCAGAGCGTGGATCGCCGCTTTGGCGCAACACTTCCGAGGAAATACCTGCAGCGGTTGCTACTCTATATTCATACTTTGCAACACTTTCTAGAAGCTTTTCGGGGTCTGCTGATGGTTCAAAGGTCCCGATTAGCGGCTGGGTTGTGATATCTGGATCTGGAGTAAAGACAAGTATACTGCTTGGATCTGTTGTGATTGCTGCTCTTCGGGAAACTAAATCTTGATCAAGCTGGTTCATACCGGCAAGCTGTAGCCCTGCAACATACTTTTGGCTCCAACATGCATCACGTACTAAATGCAAGTAGAAACTAAAAAGCACTGCACTGGTTAACGTTCCATAGGTAAGCTGTGAAGAATCATAGCTATTCCACAGCTCCCCCGTCTTTTCTGCTCGGTAAAGCTGCAGGGGCATGAAAGGAAACCCCTCCTTGCTCTTATATGGGTACTGATCGCCGCGCTGCGGGGGTATACCTATATATTTCTGTGTTACCTCAGGACCTAGGGACCCGTCTTGGTTTATCTCGTACAGGGCAAATTCTGGGTTACTTTCGTCTCGAATATCAAAAACATCAGCAATCCATTTATATTCTTTACTTTCCTCATGATAGCGTAACCTGTATTCACGGTAGTAAATCGGCTCGTCAGGTGCGTCAGGGTGTGATTCACAGTAAACAAAATCAGGCGTAACCAGCCTAAACTGCAGCCCTTTCTTTCTAAGGGGCTGGCTGGGTTTCCCGTTTATTACGTCAATCCTTAAGACAACCTCTCTAAGCGCAATAGCAAATTGCTGCACTCTCTGCATGAGAGGAAATAAACCGGCGGTCATAAGATACCCTTCACGGCTTACCAGTGGCTCTATCGGCTCCTGATGGGTTATCTGTGGTTGCTCGTGATAGAGCATGGCTAGCTGACGGGTTACCTGTTCAAGGGCGTTACTACTCATGTCAGCAACACCCCAAGCTGCTCTCCTTTCGCTTGGCAGGTGCTGATGTAGGGCATCTTCTAGGTCTTGCTCCCATATACCCGTCATAAGGCGCCGCCTCAGCGCTGTGTGTAGCCATCGCTGCTGGTTAACTTGATCTGGGGCCGGTGGCATGTTTGGAAAGTGGTACGTCTTCATCTTAGCTCTATCCGTGCGAAACCTGAGCTGGTTTTATAGTCAACTATTGGCATAACCGCATAGCGTAGGGCATCGATACAATGCCCGAATTTATCCCTGCTTCTGTTATATTGCTCTCGTTTCATGGTCCAATTTTTTATTGATTTAATGGTCTTTATGCATCTTGGGTTAATCTGAAAGTGGTTACGCGACATTATAGCATGAATCATGCTAGCGCTAAAGTAAACACTATGACGTTTCTTTACAGCTCGGTTAATCCTAAACGGTAAACCCTTATGAGGCAAGTTAAGCACACTCTCAAAACCACGTATTAGCGCAAGGTTAGACATCTTATATCCGGCCCGCCCGTTATGGTCTGTGTCACCTGTAAACCGACACTGAAGAGGCGCTATGCCATTCCTATCGAGCATGTTAAGTATTCCCCTTGCATGCACTTCAGGAGTTGCCTTTCCAGATACATATTCATCTAAAACATATACGCGGGGCTGCTTCGGCTCTTTCATATCAATACAGGTAAGTAAAGCTACCTGACTATTTGGCAGGCTTCCGTGATCAATCCCGATAGAGAATTTGTAATCACCGCCCCGCGCAACAGGACGATCTGAAACCATCGAATCATTAAACGTATCAAAGATTACCCCTACCGGTGCAACGTTGAAAGATCCGTTTATACGCGCTTCACGATCGATAGGTAGGAAAGCATCCGAGATGCTCTTAATCTGCTCCTCTGTGAGTATAGGCGCAAGCCCTAGGGGGGTTGTATCCTCTAAAGTCAAGCGGGATCTGGTACATGATATCTGCTGATTGTTTACCATATCTTCAATATAGGAAACATCAACCCCCCCAACTGGGGTCATCGATATAGCCAGTGTGCCCCGCTTGCCTCCTTTCCCCCCGCGTAACGTACGCGCTAGCAGCTCGTTAAACACATCCCATGAAACAGGCTCATCGATACAGACAAGATTACAGCTTCCTGACGCAAGTCCTAATTTCTGATTACAGGTCTTTACGCGTATTAGAGAGCCGTTTTTAAAACGGACAACTGGAGCTAAGCCACGGAAGCCCCTGCCCCTGATAAACTCACAATCATCCTCTAGACTTTCCTTTGGAATCATATCGTAAAGCTTCTGCTGAATGGTTCTTGATTGTTCATGGCTATAGGTAATCAGCCATGCTTCAATTGGAGGAGGGTCGGTTTCCAAGGAAGGATGACGGCCTAAACAGTGCGCTATCAAGAGGTAACAGGTCGCCGCAGTCTTTCCTGTTTGGTTGCCCCCTAGCAGAAGCTTAATGGGGCTAGGGTCATCGATGAAAGCTTTCTGTGGTTTCGTGGGGCGAAAGTAGCTAAACGGATCCGCGCTGCTCCTTTCCTTTAGTGAGGAAATACGACGGGCAAGCGCTAAAACAGACATCAGTTTCTTCTCCAAAAGATTTCGAGACACTCTGTTTTTTCTTCAGCGGTTTCTTTTAAAGCGCACTTATCAAGAATCTCTATCTTGTTGGCTATATTGCTGATTTGCTCGCACTGGCTGCCGTCAGTTTGACTATCGATGCCCCGTGTAAACTGCAGACATGTTAGCTCCCTGCAGAGAAGGTTTCCTTTCTCTTTGATGTATTCAGGGCTACAGATTGGTAAAGTTAAATCAAAGTCAGTCAGCTGTTTTATCGTCTCTTGTTGATCTTTAGCAATAGACTCAACCGGTTTACTTTCCTCTTTCTTTGGCTGTAGGATGATGGCTGCAGAGCCACCGCCAACCACAACACCAAGAACCGCCGCTAAGATTATCTCTGTCATTCTTTTACTCATCTCTTTAGGGTAACAACATTTGAACCGCTGAGAGTTGTAAGCTGTGTTTCTAGCCTCTGACGTAGCACAGGAGGCATGTTAAGAATCATTGTGCTTATCTCATATAGCAGCTGCTCGTCACTGGTATTATCGAGCTCCTCTGCTGTCTCTGCCTCTATTGCTTTTAGCTGCATAGCTACAGATATCCTCTGAGAAACAAGCCGCGCGTAGGCCTGAAAGCTACCCATTGCAAGCGCTTTGTTTCCTGCTGCAGTAAGCTCTTTTAGCTGTTCCTTGATTATTTCCTTTGGATCTGTTGTAACCTGCTGCTTCTCTTGCATTTGGCTCTGTATGCTATTGTATCGCGTGTAGTTATGCCTACGTTCCAGAATCCATGAAGAAGCTTTCCAGTCCTCTGCAGACGCCTTTGTAATGTTGTCTAGGTGGTAGGCGGCTCCGGTTGCTTCCGCTTGCTCTAACCGAGAAACAAATTCTGTAAACTTCTTCTCTTTCCCCTCCCTCCCTTTACGCAGCCATCGATAGAAAGCAGATGGGGAGACCCCTGCGTACTTTGCACACATATCATAGGTGAGGCCCTTCTTGATACCCTCACATATTTTTTCAGTCCTTTCCTTTGTTAGTAAACAGCGCCTACCCATACATAGAACCCTTCTTTTTAGGCTTTCCATAGCTCGGTTTTTTCCTGTTTCCTTTCGTGCTCTTTAGCTTTCTTCTTATTGGTTTCTTCTTCATCCTGTTTCCTTTGCTGTTAGTAACCCCTTTTCAGGGCGTAAAACGTTGTTTTTTTGGAAAAAATTGGTACGTAACTAAAAAAAGGTCCGGTGCGCTG
>FUFK010070159.1_pt1 | contig 30332 bp, 31 predicted proteins | sample 1021851 | NCBI WGS metagenome assembly FUFK01 (sample SAMEA51879418, study PRJEB19060) | metagenome | reverse complement strand
GCCGCCCACCGCCCGCGCCTGGCTGCCCACGCGGGCGGCGAGGGCGGCGTAGTCGCTGGTGGTGCCGGCGGGCACCTCGAGCAGGGCGCGCCACACGCGGCGCTGAAAATCGGTCCCGATCAGATGCAGCGGTGTGTGGGCGGAGGCCGTGAACAATGCCGCGACGCGGGCGTCGTCGGTGCGCTCCAGCCGACAGGCGGGGAAGCGCTCCGACACCTGGCGTTGCCCGTCGTCCGCGTCGTCGGCGAAGCTCAGCATCACCAGGCCCCGGTCGGACCAGGCCGCCACCAGCCCTTCGTCACGGTCGGCCGGACGGGCCCGGGCGAAGGCCCAGTGCAGCGTGCCGCTGAAGGTTTTGTCCTCCGCCGCCACCTCAGGTACGCCGGTGGCCGTCGACGGTGCCCGTTGGCGGCACCAGTCCGCCAGTGCGCTGGCGATGGCGTCGGGATTGTCCTCCTGCACGTAGTGCAGGCCGCGACCGCAATCGACCACGTCCAGATGGGGGAGACGCTGGCTGAGCCAGGCCACCCGGGTGCGGCTGAGCACCGCGCCGGGATGGAACTGCAGCAGCAGCATGGGTTGCGGCATGCGCTCCAGGCGCTGCTCGATTTCCTGGATCGCCGCCCAGGTCTCGGTGCGCCGGTCGTTGATCGGCAGCTCGCCGGGGAATACCCGGATCGGGTAGCGGCTGCGCGCATCCGGAAACGGCGCCCGGTAGGCGGCCAGCACACTGCGCGGCAGCCGGCGCAGGGTGCTGAAGCGCAGCACCACGTTAACGAACAGGTTCTGGCGTTGCAGCAGCCAGTAGCTCAGCCGCCGCTGCCGGAACGCGAAGAACAGCGGCCGCGCCGCCGGTGGAAACTCATGCCAATCGAAGGTGAAGGGGAAGGTTTCCATGAAGCAGAGCGCGCTGACCCGCTCCGGCTGGTGCTGGGCGAGACGAAAACCGAGCGGCCCGCCCCAGTCGTGCAGCACCAGGGTGATATCGGTGAGATCGAGCGCGCCGACGAATTGGTGCAGAAAGTGGTAGTGGGTAAGAAACCGGTAGTCGAGATCCGGTTTGTCGCTTTTACCGAAGCCGATCAGATCCAGCGCCACGCAACGGTAGTGGCCGGTGAGCGGTTTGATCACATTACGCCAGAGGTAGCTGCTGGTGGGGTTGCCGTGCAGGAACAGCAGTGTCGGACCCTGACCCTCGTCGATGTAGTGCAGGCGGTGACCGTCGACGGTCAGGTAGCGCGAAGTGAAGGGGTAATCGGCGAATCCCATGCCATGCGTCCGGGCGGCTTTTCTGGCAAGATGCCACGGCCCCGATGACTACTGCAAGCGTGAACGGTATGGATAAACCCTTTGTGCGCAAGGACCTGGTGGAAGTGAAGGAAAGCCCGGTGCACGGCCGCGGCCTGTTCGCGCGGGCACCGATTTCCCGCGACACCGTGCTGGGCGTCCTGAAGACGAAGGCCGCCAAGGGCGACGGCCCCTACGTGCTGTGGCTCGACGACGAAGGCAAGGAACGCTACCGCGTGCTCTGCGATCTGCGTTTCATCAACCACGCCAAGAAGCCCAATGTGGCCTATTACGACGACCTGACGGTGGTGGCGCTGAAGAACATCAAGGCCGGTCAGGAGTTGCTGCACGACTACGGCGACGACTGGGCCTAGGGTCGGTCCACGCTAGAACGGCGCCGGGGAATAAAACTCCCGCCACAGACCGGTACAGGGATGGTTGAACGCCAGGCGTTCGGCGTGCAGCAATAAACGGTCGCTGCGATTGAGAATCTCCGACGGCGCGTACAGGTCGCAACCGAGAATCGGATGGCCGATCTCCCGGCAATGCAGGCGCAGCTGGTGGGTGCGCCCGGTGACCGGCCGCAGAGCGAGCCGGGTGGCGTCGCGATCCGGGTAGCGTGCCAGCACCCGCCAGTGGGTAAGGGCGGGCTTGCCGGTGTCGAAGCACACCTTTTGCAGAGGCCGGTTGGGCCAGTCGGCGATCAACGGCAACGCCACCTCGCCGCTGTCTTCGGCCACCTGGCCGGCGACCACCGCCTGATACTGCTTTTCCACCTGACGCTTCTGAAACGCCCGGCTGAGATTGCTCTGCGCCCGGCGGTGCAGGGCGAGCACCATCAGCCCGGAGGTGTCCAGGTCGAGCCGGTGCACCAGACGCAGATCCGGGTGGTCCCGCTTTAAACGGCGGGTGACGCAGTCGCTGTTCTCCGGCGCGCGGCCGGGCACGCTGAGCAGGAAGGCCGGCTTATTGATCACCAGGATGTCGTCATCCCGGTGGATCACGCCGATCGCTTCCCGGCATTCGGGCACCAGGTAGCGCGGCGGCTGCTCCGCGCGGGTCAGCCGCCGTCGGCCCGATTCAACCCCAGACCACGTCATGGACGTCCTGGTAGCGCTGGGCGAAATGCACCGTCATGCCCTCCTTGATGTAGTCGGGCAGCTCCTGGTAATCCCGCTCGCACGCCTTGGGCAGAATCACCTCGCGGATACCGGCGCGCCGGGCGGCGATCACCTTTTCGCGGATGCCGCCCACCGCCAGAACCTGGCCGGTCAGCGTCAGCTCGCCGGTCATCGCCAGCTTGCGCGGCAGCCGCTTGCCGGTGGCCAGGGACACCAGCGCGGTGGCCATGGTGACGCCGGCGCTGGGGCCGTCCTTGGGCGTGGCGCCCTCGGGCACGTGCAGATGCACGAAGGACTCGTCGAACCAGTCCTCGTCGACGCCGAACGTTTTGAGATGCCCGGCCACATAGCTGTAGGCGATTTCCGCGGATTCCTTCATCACATCGCCGAGCTGGCCGGTCTGCTTGAAGCCGCGCCGCTGGCTGTGCACCCGGCTCGCTTCCACCGACAGGGTGGCGCCGCCCATGGCGGTCCAGGCCAGGCCGGTGACCACGCCCACGCCGCGCTGGGCCTTCTCCTTCTGGAAGTAGGGCTGGCCGAGGAAATCCTCCAGATTCTTACCGGTGATGCTGATCTTCTTCTCCCCGGAGAGCAGCCGCACCGCCGCCTTGCGGATGATCTTATTCAGCTGCTTTTCCAGGTTGCGGACGCCGGCCTCGCGGGCGTAGCCGTCGGCGATCTGGCGCAGCACGCTGTCGCTGATCTTCAGCTGCGACGGCTTCACACCGGCCCGTTCCAGGGCGCGCGGCCACAGATGGTTGCGGGCGATCTCCACTTTCTCTTCGGTGATGTAGCCGCTCAGCCGGATGGTTTCCATGCGGTCCAGCAGCGGGCCGGGAATCGAATCCAGCGTGTTGGCGGTGCACACGAACAGGCAGTGGCTCAGGTCGAGCCGCTGGTCGAGGTAGTGATCCAGGAAGTCCTGGTTCTGCTCCGGGTCCAGCACTTCCAGCAGTGCCGACGCCGGGTCTCCCTGGAAGGACTGGCCCAGCTTGTCGATCTCATCCAGCATGATCACCGGGTTGCTGGTGCCGGCGTCCTTGAGCGCCTGGGTGAGCTTGCCCGGCATGGCGCCGATGTAGGTGCGGCGGTGGCCTTTGATCTCCGCTTCGTCGCGCATGCCGCCCAGGCTCAGGCGATAGAAGCGCCGCCCCAGGGCCTCGCCGATGGATTTGCCGATGCTGGTCTTGCCCACGCCGGGCGGCCCCACCAGCAGCAGAATCGAGCCTTTCACCTCGCCGCGCATGGCGCCCACGGCCAGGAACTCGACAATCCGGTCCTTCACATCGTTGAGGCCGCTGTGGTGCTCCTCCAACACCCGGCGCGCGTGACCCAGATCGAGATTGTCCTCGGAGTACTGACCCCAGGGCACGCTGGTCAGCCAGTCGAGATAATTGCGGGTCACCGCGTACTCCGGCGAGCCGGATTCCAGCACGTTGAACTTGCGCAGCTCTTCCTCGAAGCGCCGGGTCACCGCCTCGGGCGGGTTCAGCGCCTCGAGCCGCTCACGGAATTCGTCGGCGTCGGCGGTGCGGTCGTCCTTCTCCAGGCCCAGCTCCCGCTGGATCACCTTGAGCTGCTCCTTGAGGAAGAACTCGCGTTGATGCTTGCTGATCTTCTCGTTCACTTCCTCGCGGATCTGGTTCTGCAGGCGCGCCACTTCCACTTCTTTCTTGACCAGTGTGAGCACGCGCTCCATACGTGTTTTCAAGGACACGGTTTCCAGAATGCCCTGCAGCTCGTCGCCGCTGGCGCTGGTCAGGGAGGCGGCGAAGTCGGTCAGCGGCGAGGGATCGCGGGGCGAAAAGTTCTGCAGGTAATGCTTGAGCCCCTCGTTGTACAAGGGGTTAAGCGGCAGCAGCTCCTTGATGGTGTTGATGATCGCCATGCCGTAGGCGCGCAGGCTGTCGTCCAGCTCATCGCGGGAGGCCGGGTAGGTCACCTCCGCCATGAACGGCCGTTTGCGGCTCAGGTAGCCCTGTACCCGGAAACGGGCCAGGCCCTGGGCCACCACCTGCAACTGCTGGTCTTCATGATTGACCGCGTGCACCTTGACCAGACAGCCGTACTCGGGGAAATCCTCCACGCTCACGTCATCCGGATCCCGATCGCCGATGTAGATCAGGCCGAGCGCGTGGTGCGGGGTTTGCCCGACGCGTTCCAGAGTGGCGCGCCACTGCTCCTGGTCCAGCAACAGCGGCTGCACCAGGCCGGGCATGAACGGGCGGTCCCGAACCGGGATCAAATACACCCGTTGCGGCAGGTTCTGATCGGGCAGCGCCAGGGCGCCCTGCGGAGTTCCTTCGTCAACCGTGGTTTGATGTTCTTCCTGACTCATGGGCTCGACTCACTGCAAAGCTGAAAACAACTTGAATCCTAGGTGGCGCCAGTGAGCCGCTTTTCAATCCCGGTCGACGATCAGAAGATCGGCGCTCAGCGCGCGCGGCGTCTGCGTGCGGCGCTCCACCACGCGGGCGTTGAAACGCGCTTTGCAGCGCTCGGCCAGATCATAGAACGGCGACCGGCCGGGGTCGGCGATGATGATCCGCTTCACCTCCTGGTCCAGGGCGCGCCGGATCAGATTGAACAGCACCGGCGTGAGCTCGTCCCAGAAACAGATGTCGGCGCCGGTGATCAGGTCCACGTCGGCGAGGCGCTGCTTGGTAAGCCGCTCGAAACGGCAGCGCAGGGTGTCCACCTGAACACGGTTGATGGCGGCGTGCAGATCCAGGTAGGGGAACACGTCCGCGTCCGCGTCCACGGCGGTGACCCGGCAGCGGAAACGCTTGGCGGCGAAAATCGCCAGCGGTCCCCAGCCACAGCCGATGTCCATCAGGTGGCTGTCGGCGGTGAGCCGGAGCGGGCCTTTCTCCCGGGTCAACTGGTCCATGATCAGAAAGCTGGAGTTCCACACCTTGTTACCGTGAATGGTGGGCACGTGGTTGGCGCGTTTCAGCTTTCGGATTTCACGGTGGCCGCTGCGCAGCAGAGTGAGGCCGCGGGTGTGAACCGTGTGTGCTTCACCGCGTTTGATACGCGGGGGCTGGGGTGTATCAAGGGGCATGGAGTTTTCCGGCGCCGATAGGGGAAGCGCAAACACTAAGGCGGCGCGGCCGGCGGTTCAAGGCCGGCGCGCCGTCATCGGCTCAGCCGTCGATGTCCTGCCAGAACGCGCGGAACGCTTCGGCGCTCTCTTCCGGGGCTTCGGCCATCGGCACATGGCCGACGCCTTCGAGGATCACCGCGCGGCTGTTGGGCAGCTCGCGCTGGAACACCTCCACGTTGTCGACGCCCAGCAGCGCGTCCTCGCGGCCCCACAGAATCAGCGTCGGGGTTTGGATTTCCGGCAGTACGCCGCGTCCCTGCAGGCGCATGGCCGGGTCCAGATTAATGTCCTGCCACACCTTTTCCGCCACGTCCGCGTTGGCGGCTTTCTCCTCGCCCATCAGGGTGATGGCGAAATCGGGGATCCCCACCGAGCGCTCGCTGGCCCAGTCCAGGGTGGTGCGGAAATCCTCGGCGCTGCGCGGAATCAGCGGGTTGCTGTCCGACTGCTCCAGCACATTGAGAAATTCCGGTGTCTGCAGGGTGATGCCGGCGGCATCCACCAGGCCCAGGGAGCGGAGCCGGTCCGGCTGGCGCCGGGCCATCTCGATGGCGATGGCTCCGCCCATGGAGTTGCCGGCCACGTGGGCGCGTTCCACCTCCAGAGCATCAAGCAGGCCGAACAGGCGCTCGGCCTGCTCACTGATACCATAATCCATGCCGGTGGTGCGCGGCTCGGTGTTGCCGTGGCCGGGCAGGTCGGGGATCACGAAACGGTAGTCGCCCTCCAGTTCGTTGGCGAAGCGCACCCAGTTGCGCGAATCGGCGCCGAAACCGTGGATCAGCAGCACCGCCGGGGCCTGGTCGGCGTCGCTGGACTGCAGCACCCGCCAGCGCAGGCCGTCGTCGGTGGCGACGGTGTGCTCTTCCAGGCCCGCGCGCCACTTCTCGAAATCCATTCCCTGGTGGTAGACCCACCGCTGGCTGCTCTCGCAGCCGGCCAGCAGTACCAGCGTCGCCGCCAGCATCAACAGTCGGATGGCCATTCCGTTTCCTCCGGGTTGTTGTTGTTCCGTTCAAGACGGGAAGTCAGCTTAGTGGCTGGGTTTCCGTTTGGCACCACCGTGAAGGTCAAATTTTGTAGCGACCCGTCCTAACGGGACTTCAGGTTCCAGATGCCGGCGCCGATGATCAGCAGGGTGCCGAGCACCGTCGACAGCACCAGGGTCTCGCCCCAGAACAGCCAGCCGAGCAGGGCGGCCCAAACCACCGCCGAGTAGTTATACACGCCCACCTGGCCGGGGCGCGCCAGCTGGTAGGCGGTGGTTAAGGCGAACTGGCCGGCGATCGCCACGCTGCCGATGGCCAGCAACCAGAGCATATCGACGCCGGTGGGCATTTGCCGCACCCGCAACAGCAGCAGCGCCGAGAGCAGCGTGGCGAACAGGGAGAAGTAGAACACCACCCGGTGCGGAGGTTCGCTGGCCGCCATCCGCCGGATGCTCACCTTGGCCACGCTCATGATCGCCGCGCCGGCCAGGGCCACCAGCATTACCGGGTTCACCACGCCTTCATCGGCGCGCAGGATCACGCCGACGCCGACGAAACCGAGCACAATCGCCGCCCAGGTATACCCGCTGATGCGGTCCTTGAGCCACAGCCAGGCCACCAGCGGCAAAAAGAAGGGCACCGTCATCTTCACCAGCACCGCCTCCGCCAGCGGAATATGGGCGATGGTGAAAAAGAAGCAGAACATGGCGGTGACACCGGTGGTGGCCCGGATAACGTGCAGGCCCAGGTGCCGGGTGCGCAGATCGCGGATGCCGCCGCTGGCGACGAGGATCGGCAGCAGCACGGCAAGCCCTACCAGGTTACGGCCGAACACGATGGTCTCCGTGGGCAGGGTGTCGGACAGGTGCTTGATCAAGCCCGCCATGACGGCCAGCAGACCCTCGCCGAGGACCAGCAGCATCGCCCCTTTAAGGGGCTGATCGGGTTTCATCGCCGGCCACCGTTGATCATTACCATGGGAGCGTCATTATGGTCGCACCACCTCTGCGTCGTTGGGCCGGCATTCTAACGCCGACCTGCGGAGCTGACCACGGAGAAACCCAATGCGTTGTTTTATCGGCGTGCCTGTTCCCCGGGCGTTGGCCGCCCGGCTGGCGGCTCAACCGGCACCGCCTGAAGCGTCGCCGGCCCCGGAGGCCAACCTGCACCTGACCCTGGCCTTTCTTGGAAATCGCGAAGCCGACTGGCTGGAAGCCTTGTTTCGTACGCTGGACGGCGCATTCCGGTTCTGCGAGCCGTTTTCCATTCCGCTCGCGACGCTGGCCGCTTTTCCCGATGCGAACGGGACAGTGTGGGCGGCGCACGGCCAAATGAACGAGCCCTTGAGGACCCTTCACCGGCGGCTCTGGTCCCATCTCGAGGCCCATGGCGTCGCCCCTGACGAACGCGGTTTCGCGCCGCACGTCACCTTGGCGCGCGGTACCGCGCCGCTTCGCCAATCACCGCAACCGGGTCCCTGGGTACTGCCGGTGGACCGCGTGCTGTGCTACGAGAGCCCACCGGGAGGCCGCTATCGAACCCTGCGTGAGTGGCCGCTGGTCACCCGCGCCGAGGGGTGACTCGCACCCGCACATTTTTCAACGATTTTAAGAATCCGGCCGTGAAGGGTGCTACTGGTACCTAAGACGGGAGCGTTCCCGTCCATTCAGGATGATGAAAGGAGACGACAATGTGGGTACAGGATGTACGCAAAGGATGGATCATGGCCGCGGGCCTGGTGTCACTGATCGCGGGCGGCGCGGCCGTGGCCGCCGGGACCGGCTCCCAGGGCGGTAACGGACAGACCGGGCAGGGCGCGACCGGCACCAACGACTCCGAATTCAATCAACCGGACGCCCGCGACCGCACGGGGAGCGACGACCGGCGAGGGGCTGGCGAGGAGGGTGGCCCGACCCTCAACGGCGATGGAGACCAGGAGCGGCGGAACCAGACCGAAGAGCGCGATAACGGCAGCGAAGTGGTCCCATCGCCGCAACACACACACGACGGATCGGATTGATCGGTCGCACGAGCAAAAGGATTTGTTATGAAACAACGACTGTTACCCGCCTGGATAGTCAGCGCGGCGCTTGCGTTATCTCTGACCGCCTGCGATCAGGCCAATGACGAAGACACACGGCAACCCGGTGGCATGCAGGACAGTGAAGCCGGGCAGGGCCCGGATGAGGCGTCCTCCTCCGAGGAGGAACCGGATCCCGTGGAGAAATTGCAGTAACCCCTGGTGACCGCGACAACCGGGGCGGCTAGGAGTTATTGCCCGTAGGGGCCGGCGCCCGGGTCGCCGGGGTCGTGCCGGCGTCCCGGGGTGTCGGGGCGCCGCTGGCCGTGCCGGAAGAGGGCGGGCCGGCCGGCCCCGGCACGGTTTGTTCCGGCGCCGCCCGAGGGCTGCTGATTTCCCGCTGCATGGCCATGGCGGTCCGGGTGAGTTCGGAGAGTTCCAAGTCGCCCACCAGGAGATAACTTTTACTCCCTTGCTGCCAACGCACCAGCGGCACGCTTTTATCGGACATGACGTGAAACCAGCCGTCCTGGATCGCGGTGTGGCGATCCATCTCGTACAGGGCCAGGCGATTGGCGCCGGCATCCTGGTAGCGATACTCCATGATTTCCCGGCCACCCAGTTGCAGCTGTTTTTGCGAAAGCGGTTGCAGCCCCAGGCCGCTGAATAGCCGTGGGGCGCTTACCTCGCCGGAGGCGCGGGCGGGCTGCATATAGGCTTGCAGTACCATGTCCGCGAAGCGCGCCGGGGCCGGGTCGGAGCCCGTCAGGTGCAGGGCGCCGCCGGTCACCAGCAGCGCCGCGACGATCAGCGCCGCCGCCGTGGGCCAGCGCCTGGCGCGGGGCGCTTCGATGTGCGGCACCGATTCCTGGAACACCGGGTCGAGCGCCCGCCAGAGAGCCGCTTCGCGGCGCCAGTAGGCGTGGATGCGGTCGGCGAACCGGGGGTGCGCGCGGATTTCCGCGGCCACCCGGCGGGCGCGGTGCGGCGGCAACTCACCGTCCGCGAAGGCGCTCAGCTCTTCATCGGTGACCGCATGCTTCGCGTTGCGATTGCCGAGCGAGATCATCGGTCCCTCCTCACTTGACCCGTTTCAACGCCGTTGGCCGTCGCCGGGCCGCGGGCCTGTCCCGTTCCTGGCGCAACGTTTCCCGCGCCCGTGACAGGCGTGAACGCAGCGTGCCGACACGGACGCCGAGAATCCGTGCCGCCTCACGGTAACCCGGATTCTCAAGGGCCACCAGCAGCAGGGCGGCGCGTTGCTCGGTGGGCAGCTGGTCGAGCGCCTCCAGCGCCTGCTGGCACTCGACGTGATCTTCCTGGTCGGCGGCCACGGTCTGATCCAGCCCGGCGTCCGCGCGCGGTTGCTCCTTGCGTACCGGCGCCGAGGTGCGCTGGTTGATATAGAGCCGGTACAGCATTCGAAACAGCCAGGAGCGCAAACGGCCGGACGGCCGCCACAGGTGGCGTTTGCGCAGCGCCCGCTCGAGGCAGTCCTGGACCAGGTCGTCGGCGGCACCCGGATCGCCGCACAGCGCCGTGGCATAACGTCTCAGGTGGGGTATCTGGTTGCAGATCTGCTGCTCGAAGCTCATTCGGTTCAATTGCCCTGTCAGCGGCGGTGTTACCAGTACCAACAAGACACAGGGCGGTTTGGTTCCGGATTTCTTTTGGAACCGATCCGAAGCGGGCGCTGTTGGTGGGATAGCGGGTGAGCCCCGCTGACTTCGAAACGGTACGAAACAGGAGGATCGAATGTCTGTAGAGGACGTACGCAAAGGCTTGTTACTGGCCACTGGTCTGGTCTCTCTGGCCGCCGGTGGCGGCAACGCCGGCGAGGGCGCCTCGTCGCAGCAGCAGCCCGGCTATGGCCAGTCTCAGCAGCAGCCGGGAAGCGGCGGTTCATCCGGTTCCGCCGGCGGTGGCGACTATGATCGCCCGAGCACGCAACAGGGCCAGCCGCAGGGCCAGGGTCAGCCGCAGGGCCAGAGCCAGGGCCAATGGGGCGGCCAGCAGAATGAGCGCGGCGACGGCAACGCCGATCAGAACCGCTCCGATCCGAAATGGAAGACCGACTGAAGCCAACCGCAAACCGACCAGAAGGGTAGAACCATGACGAAACGCATACTGACGAAAGCCGCCGCGCCGATCGGTGCTCTGGCACTGGCCGCGGCCCTGGCCGCCTGTGATCCGGTCGAACCGCCCGAGGGCGGCGACGGTCAGCAGCCGGGCGCCATGCAGGAATCCATGCAACAGGGCGGCGGCTCCATGCAGCAGGAGCAATCCTCGCCCGGCGAGGGCGGCGGCTACTCCGAGTAACGCCGTTCGGGTCAAGCAGACCCGCAACAAAAAAGCCCGGCACGAAGCCGGGCTTTTTTATGGGTCGGTGATCGCGGGCGATCAGCCTTCCTTGAGGGCGGTTGTGATGTCCACCACCGCGCCCTTGCCGTCGCCGAACAACATCAGGGTGTTGTCCTTGGCGAACAGCGGGTTGGGCAGGCCGGCGAAACCGGGGCTCAGCGAACGCTTCACCACCACCACGGTCTTGGCCTTGTCCACGTTGAGGATCGGCATGCCGTAGATCGGGCTGCCTTTGTCCTCGCGCGCCATCGGGTTGGTCACGTCGTTGGCGCCCAGCACGATGGCCACGTCGGTCTGCTCGAAGGTCGGGTTGATGGTGTCCATGTCCTTGAGCTTGTCGTAGGACACTTCCGCCTCGGCCAGCAGCACGTTCATGTGGCCGGGCATACGGCCGGCTACCGGGTGGATCGCGTACTCCACCTCGACGCCCATGCCTTCCAGGGTGTCGGCCATTTCACGCACGGCGTGCTGCGCCTGCGCCATGGCGAGACCGAAGCCGGGCACGATCACCACGCGCTGCGCGGTTTCCAGCACCATGGCCACTTCCTCGGCGGAGGTGGACTTGATCTTGCCTTCGTAGACCTCGTCCTGATCCATCGCTTCGCCGGCTTCCGCCATCACACCGAACAGCACGTTGGTGAGGGAGCGGTTCATCGCCTTACACATGATCTGCGTCAGAATCAGACCGGAAGCGCCCACCAGGGAACCGGTGACGATCAGGGCGCTGTTGCCCATCACGAAGCCGGCGGCGGAGGCGGCGATACCGGAATAGGAGTTCAGCAGCGCGATCACCACCGGCATGTCGGCGCCACCAATGGGGGACACCAGCAGAATACCGAGAATCGCGGCGGCGATGGCCAGGCCCCAGAACACCGGCTCCACGCCCGGGTTCATCACCAGGTAGGCGATGGCGGCCACGGAACCGAGCAGCAGGATGGCGTTAACCACCTTCATGCCCGGGAAGCCCATCGGCTTGCCGTCGATCAGTTCCTGCAGCTTGGCGAACGCCACGAAGGAGCCGGTCAGGGTCACCGCGCCGATCAGAACCGCGATACCGGTGGCGATGATGCCCACGGTGTCCGGGTGCCCGCCACGGAAAAACTCCGCGCCGGCCACGGCGAAGGAGGCGCCGCCACCGAAACCGTTAAGCAGGGCCACCAGCTGCGGCATGGCGGTCATTTGTACTTTCTTGGCCAGGATGGCGCCAATGATGCCACCGACGATCACGCCGCCGATGATGATCTCGTAGGTCACGATATCGCGGTGCAGCAGGGTCACCACACAGGCCACGCCCATACCGGAGGCGGCCAGCAGGTTGCCCCGCACGGCGGTCTTCGGCTTGGTCAGACCCTTGATGCCCAGGACGAAGAGTACGGCCGAGATCAGATAGGCGATATCAATCCAGTTATCGGAAATCTGCATGGGTTACTTCCTCTTGAACATCGCCAGCATTCGATTGGTGACCATGAAGCCGCCAATCACGTTGATGGTCGCCAGTACCACGGCGATAAAGCCGAGGACATTGATCAGCAGACCGGCGTCGGAGCCGGCGGCGATCAGCGCGCCCACCAGGGTAATGCCGGAAATCGCGTTGGAGCCGGACATCAAAGGGGTGTGCAGCGTCGGCGGTACCTTGGTGATCAGTTCCACACCCAGGAAAATCGCCAACACGAAGAGGGTAAGCTGAGATACGAAGTCCATTACTTTTCCTCCTGCCCGTTGTCGTCGCCGTTATCGGCGGGCGCTTCGGGTTCGGCTTTCTTCAGTTCCGGCAGGCCCAGCATCTCGCGCAGGCGAGCGTGGGGCACATCACCGTCGTGACTGATCACGGTGTCGGCGACGATCTGGTCTTCGAAATCCAACTGCAGGTCGCCGTTGTCGTCGAGCAGCAGATTAAGAAGGTTTTCAATGTTCTTGCCGAACATCTGGCTGGCATGGAAGGGCACGGAGGAGGGCACGTTGGTGGGGCCGATGATCAGCACACCGTTTTCCACCACCGTTTCACCGGCCTTGGTGAGATCGCAGTTACCACCGCGTTCCGCCGCCAGGTCCACGATCACGGAGCCGGGCTTCATCGCCTTGACCATCTCCTCGGTGACCAGGATCGGGCTCTTGGCGCCCGGGACCGCGGCGGTGGTGATCACCACGTCCATTTCCTTGATCACTTCCTTCATCAGCTCACGCTGACGCTTGAGGAAGTCCTCGCCCTGGGCCTTGGCGTAACCGCCGGAGCCTTCCGCTTCGCCGGTGTCCAGGTCCAGTTCCACCGGCTTGGCGCCGACGGAAAGAATCTGTTCACGGGCGGCGGGGCGCACATCGTACGCTTCCACGATGGCACCGAGCCGCTTGGCGGTGGCACAGGCCTGCAGGCCCGCCACGCCGGCGCCCATAACGAACACGCGGGAGGCGTTCATGGTGCCCGCCGCGGTCATGTTCATGGGGAACATGCGGTGAGAGGCGTTCGCCGCCAGCAGTACACACTTATAGCCGGCGATCATGGCCATGGACGAGAGAACGTCCATGGACTGAGCCCGGGTGATGCGCGGAATCAGTTCCAGGGCCAGGCCGGTGACCTTGCGCTCCGCCAGAGCCTGCGCGAACTGCGCGTTGGCCAGCGGGTCGGTCATGCCGATAAGGAACTGACCGGCTTTCAGCTTGTCCAGATCTTCCTGGCCATTGGTCGTATTGCTGCCCGGAGTCTGAACTTGCAGGATTGCCTGAGCGTTGGAAAAGATGTCGTCCCGGTCGGTGAGTTTCGCGCCGGCGTTTTCATAGTCGCCGTCGGTAAACCCGGCCGCCTCGCCAGCGCCGCGTTCGATGCGGATCTCGACACCGTTTTTCTTGAGCAATGCACCGACGTTGGCGGGCGTCAGTGCGACGCGCTCTTCGCCGGGGCAAATTTCCTTGGGTACACCGATAATCACCTGCGTTACCCCCATTTTATGGTTCGTAAAAACAGGTCCATCTGAAAGCCGGTCGGGATGACGGGTTTTCAGGGGAACCTCGAAAAACGGCCGGTTTATTCAAACCGGCCGCTGAGCAGGCTGCTAACCTTATTGTGCAGTCGACAGCTTGGCAAATAAGAAATGGTTATTGCGCCCATAAACGGTCAATAATTGACCGGAAAGGTCAACTATCCGCCGCCTGCCCGTTTAATTTTTGAGCAACACGCTGGCGATCCTCGTTCTCACGCATGTGGATAAACGGCTCAAGGATGGTGTTTCCGCGCACCTGGGCCTTGATCACATGTAAAAAAGTGTAAGCCCCGAGCAGTTTGCGGAACAGGAAAATGAATTCCTTGGGCGGCACATCGAAATGCACCGACAGGGCGGTGCGGCTGGCGCGGTTCATCACCCGATTGGGCAGGTTGCTCTCGCCCCACAGGTATTCACCCTTGTCGTTGACCACGGACTTGGGCGGCGGAAAGCGGTCCGGGTCCTGCAACGCCTCGATGGCTTCGAAACACAGCGCGGCGAAATCGTCCAGCAGCCGGCGTGGCACGTCACCGTCGAGAAATTCCAGGGCGCGCATGGCGCCGAACAGGCGCTCGCTGTCGTGCAGCCAGGCGGCGCGGATCATCTCGCGGCCGGGGCCCAGCACCTCGTCGTCGAAATCGCGGATGGCGCCGAAATCCAGCAGCACGATCTTGTCCTGGCCGTCGTCGCCGACGCGCATCAGATAGTTGCCGAAGTTCGGGTCGGTTTGCATCTTGTTCCACTCGAACACTTCCCGGCAGCACAGCTCCATAATGGCGCGGCCCAGAAAGTTGCGGCGCTCCTGGCTCAGCGACACCACCGACGGATCGCTGATGTGCACGCCTTCCTCGTAGGAGAGGCAGAGAATGTTGTGGGTGGAGTACTCGCCGTACACTTCCGGCACCACGAAACGGGGGTCGTCCGCCAGCGCTTCGCGGAAGTGGCGGGTGGTGTGCGCTTCCAGGTCGTAGTCCACCTCGCGGCCGAGCATGTCGCGCACTTCATCCAGCCATTGGTTGAACTGTTCGGTGATCGGCACCAGGCGGCTCAGTTTGAGCAGCCGCACCAGGGCGCGCATGTCCGAGTCGATGGCGTTGGCGACGCCCGGATACTGGATCTTGAGGGCCAGTTCGGCGCCGTCGCTCTTGCGCCGGGCCCGGTGCACCTGGCCCAGGCTGGCCGCGCCCAGCGGCTGCGGGTCCACCTCCAGTTCGGCCAGTTTGACGCTGCCCAGCTGCTGCCTGAGGTGCTTCTCCACCGCCGGCCATTCCAGGGCGGTGGTGCTGTTTTCCAGGGTGTGCAGCGCCTCGGTGACCTCCTCGGGGAGGAAGTGCTCGCCGAACAGCGCCATCATCTGGCCAATCTTCACCACCGAGCCCTTCAACTGGCCGAGCTCCTCGACCAGTTCTTCCGCCCGTTGCGAGAGGTTGCGCCGGCGCCGCGCCTCGCGCTCGTCCGGTGCCGCGAACAGACCGCCGGCGCTGGCCGTGGCGTAGCGGGCACCGGCCAGAAAGCCGGCCCGGGCCATGGAAAAGCGGCGCTCCAGGGAGCCTGTTTTCACCCGTTTTACGGTTTTTCGTGCCATAGTTCCTCGCGCGGGCCAACTGCAGCCTCGCATTCTAGCTGATTAAGGAAGCACAGAGATATGCCAACGACCTGGATCCTGTTGCGCGGACTGGTTCGTGAACAAGCGCATTGGAACGGTTTCGCCGACCGTCTGGCCGGCGCCCTGGGCGCGGACCACAGGGTGATGTGCATGGATTTGCCCGGCAACGGCGTCCGCCACCGGGACCGCAGCCCGACCCGCATCGCCGGCATGGTGGAGGCGGCCCGCGAGGACCTGGCCCGGCGCGGCGTGGACGGGCCGATTCGCCTGGTGGCGCTGTCCCTGGGTGGCATGGTGGCTATGGACTGGCTGCGCCGCCATCCCCGGCAGGTGGCCGCCGCCGCCTTGATCAATTCCAGCGCCGCCCCGGTGAGCCCGTTCTGGCACCGCCTCAAACCGGCCAACTATGGCGCCATTGTCCGCCACGGCCTGCTTGGCCGGGATCGGCTCAAGCGGGAACGCCTGATCCTGGACATGACCACCAATCGGCTGTCGGACGCGGACAAGGAGCGCATCGCCCGGCAATTCCAGCGGATCGACGAGGCGCGTCCGGTGTCCGCCGCCAATACCGTGCGGCAGTTGTGGGCGGCGGCGCGGTTTCGTGCGCCGAAAGCGCTGCCCGAAGGCCGCCCGGTGCTGGTGATCGGCGCCGCCGGCGACCGGCTGGTGGACCCGCGCTGCTCCGAGGCGCTGGCCCAACGGTGGTCGGCGCGGCTGGCGGTCCACCCGGACGGCGGCCACGACCTGTCGCTGGACGATCCGGCCTGGCTCGCCGACACCCTGTCGGAGTGGGCGGGAGTCGAGGTCCGGCGGGCTAAATAAATCCGCTGTTTTTGGTGATTGACCCCGCGCAGACGACGCTCTAGCTTGATCACAGAACTCACGGGTTCTGTGTTCAAGGAACCAAGCCGGAGATGTCGATGGCCACGCCCCAGGAATTAACCCAGCTACGCAACGGCCCGCGTACACCGCGGGAACAGATCTGGTTCGACCGCTACGCCCACCACCGGCTGGAAGCCTGGCGCCGGGTCCAGGACCCGCTTGCCGACCGCTGTCTGAAGCACATCGCGTTCCGACGGCCCTCCGGATTGCTCGACGAAGTGGAGCGGCGCGCGGCCGAGGAGGGCGGTGTGTACCAGGCGTTCCTGGACCACTGCCATACGGTGCCCGGCTGGGTGGATTTCGAGCGCATGGAGCTGGGGCGGCGCATGTACCGCCGGCACGGTGCGCTGCAGGGGCTGGTGCTGATGTGTTCCAGCCTGGTGGAGGGCTACGCCCACAACAAGCCGTCGCAGGTGCTGGTGGCCACCGGCCGCCTGCAGAAGGATGTGTCGCGGCGTATCTATGAAACCGGCCAGATGCTGCACAACATCGCCGCCACCGACGGCCTGCGTCCCGGCGGGCTGGGTCATCGGACGCTGATGGAGGTGCGGTTGCTGCACGCGGCGGTACGCCGTTTTCTCAGCGAAAGCGGGCGCTGGGACAGTGATCGCTTCGACCTGCCCATCAACCAGGAAGACATGGCCGGCACGGTGCTCGAGTTCGATTACATGGTGGTCAGGGGGCTGCGCCGGATGGGCCTGTATATCAGCCACGAAGAGCACGAGGCGATGCACTATTTCTGGCGCTACGCCGGCTACCTGCTGGGGGTGGACGAGGCGCTGCTCACCGCCACCGTGGAAGAGCAGAAAGTGCTGGCGCTGCAGCTCACCTCCCATCTCTATGACCCCACCGAGGACAGCGAAAAACTCGCCAAGTCGCTGCTGGCCGGCATGGCGGGCAAACCGCCGTTCCATCTTTCCTATGACGTGCTGGTGGCGGTAAGCCGTTTTCTGATCGGCGACGCCATGGCCGACGATCTGAACCTGCACAGCCGGGTGTCGTCCGCCGCGGCGGTGCGTCTGGCCCGCGCCGGGTTCGGCGCCGCCAGCCTCGGCCAGCGGCTGCTGCCGGAGGCCGCCAAGCGGCGGCTGGAGGACTTCAACCACGGCCTGGGGCGTCGCACCTTGAAAATCGGGCTGGGGAAGGACCCAGCGCGCTGGGGGTTCAAGGCCATGGCCTGAACCCGGCGCCGGGTGGGGTGCTCAGGAGGCGCGTTCGTCGGCCACCCGCTGCTCGCGGAGCAGGGACACCATATCGGCCAGGATGTGGCCGGTTTCACGCAGGTAGGGGTCTTCGTCCAGCGGTTCGTCGTTGCTGTCCGGGTCCAGCGCGCGCTGCTCTTCGAGTGCCCGGAGATCTTCCATCTTCTCGATCGGTTCTTCACCCCGGTGTTTGCGCAGGGCGTTCTCGATCGCCAGGCGACGCTGGTCGAAATCCTCCTGCCAGGCCTCGCGCTGCTTGGCGTTGAGGGACAGTTCCTGGCGTTCATTGGCGCGGTTGAGCAGCTCGCGCAGCTGTTCCACGTAAACGAATTCCGGATTGTCGCCGATACGCGCGTCATGCCGCTCACGCAGGCCCGGCAGCAGCGGCACCAGATCCTGATAGCGCTGATACTTGGCCGGATCGATCTCGTCCCAGGGCAGGGCGTTGGGGAGGCTGCTTTCGCCGATCGATTCCTTGTCCACCAGCGACGGCATGGTGACGTCCGGCACGATGCCCATGTTCTGGTTGCTGGAACCGGAGACCCGGTAGAACTTGGCGTTGGTCATTTTGAGCTTGCCGTGGTTCAGGTCCAGCAGGGTCTGCACGGTGCCTTTGCCGTAGGTCTGGTCGCCGACAATCAGAGCGCGGCCGTAGTCCTGCATGGCGCCGGCGAAAATCTCCGACGCCGAGGCGCTGTAGCGGTTGACCAGCACCGCCAGCGGCCCGGAATAAAGCATGCCGGGGTACTGATCGTTTTCCACGCTGACGCGGCCGCCGGCCTCGCGCACCTGCACGGTGGGCCCGCGGTTGATGAACAGGCTCACCAGCTTATTGACCTCCAGCAGGGAACCGCCGCCGTTGTTGCGCAGATCGATCACCAGGCCGTCGACGTTTTCCTTGCGCAGCTCCACCAGCAGCTCCGCCACGTCCCGGGTGGTGCTGGTGTAATCGGGGTCGCCCCGGTGGAAGGCGTTGAAATCCATGTAGAAGGCGGGGATCTCGATGATGCCCAGCTTCATGGTGTTGCCGCCGTGCTCCACCTCGATCACTTCTTTCTTGGCGGCCTGCTCCTCGAGAACCACCTTGTTGCGGGTGATGGCGATGGTGCGGGTGTCATGCTCGCTGGCACGGCCGGCGGGGATCACCTCCAGGCGCACCTTGGAGCCCTTGGGGCCGCGAATCTTGTCCACCACCTCGTCCAGGCGCATGCCGATCACATTGACCATGTCCCCATCGCCCTGGGCCACGGCGATGACCCGGTCGGCGGGGCTCAGCTGACCCTGTTTGGCGGCCGGGCCGCCCGGCACCAGGCGCACCACCTTGGTGTAGCCGTCCTCGTACTGCAGCACCGCGCCGATGCCCTCCAGCGAACGGCTCATGCTGATGTCGAAGTTTTCCGAGTTATGCGGCGTGAAATAGTTGGTGTGCGGATCGAAGGTCTGGGCGAGGGCGTTCATATAGGTCTGGAACACGTCCTCGGGCGTATTCTGGCGAACGCGGCTGAGCTGGCTTTCGTAGCGGTTGGTGAGCCGCTCGCTGATCTCCTCGTCGCTGGTGCCGTTGAGGCGCATGGACAGCACCGCGTTGCGCAGCTGGCCGCGCCAGATTGCATCCAGGGCGTCCTGGTCCTCGGCCCAGTCCGCCTCGCTGCGGTCCACCAGCACCTTGCCGTCGCCGTCGAAGCGCCAATCCTCGAAGCCGCCTTCCAGGATGGTGAGGATTTCCGTGAGGCGATCTTCCAGACGGCCCTGGAAGCGGTTGAAGATGGAGTAACCGGCCTCCAGAACGCCGTCACGCAGCTGGTTATCGAGTTGATCGCGATAACGCTGGAAGTCGTCCACATCCTGCTGGGTGAAATAGAGCCGGTTGGGGTCCAGGTCCTGCAAATACTGCTCAAGCACCTGCGCGGAAAGGGCGTCGTCGAACTTCAGACGCCGGTAGTGCAGTTCCAGACGCTCGACGATTTCCTCGGCGGCTTCACGGTGGACCTTCTCGGGCTTGAGCGATCCTTCGATGACGGGGTCGTTGCCCAGGTCGCCGCCCACCTTCAGGGCGCCGCCCAGCAACAGGGCCGCGAGGAGCACGCCAAACAGTTTGCGGAATACGGACATGAACTTACTCGGCTGCATTTCTTAAAGGGTTCCCGGGCAGTATAAAGGAAACCACCACTTGGAACAGGGTCGCCCAAATCACCGGGCCGGGGCAAGCGCGGATGGATAGGCAAAGGCGCCGATCATCGACATACTGAGCGCTTTGCCGGACTTTAAGAGGCCCCCGTGCATCGTCTTTTCACCGCCTTTTTTCTGATCGGGATACTGGGCGCCCTGGTGCAGCTGCTGGGCGGCGATCTGCAGGCGCCGGCCCGCGTGGTGTCGGCGCTCTGGGAGGCGGCGGACCTGGCGGTGGAGGTGAGCCTCGGATTGATCGGCGTGCTGGCGCTGTGGAGCGGCCTGTTCCGGCTGGCCGAGCAGAGCCGTCTGGCCGATCGCATGGCCGCCGGCGTGCGCCCGGTGCTGGCGCGGCTGATGCCGTCACTGCGACGCGACCCGGCCGCCGGGGCCGGGGTATCCATGAACCTGGCCGCCAATATGCTCGGCCTGGACAACGCCGCCACGCCGCTGGGCCTCAAGGCCATGGCGTCGCTCCAGGAACACAATCCGGAGCCGCGCCGGGCCACCGACAGCCAGATCATGTTCCTGGTGCTCAACACCTCATCGGTGACCCTGGTGCCGGTGACGGTGCTGCTGTACCGGGCCCAGCAGGGCGCCGCCGACCCGGCGGCGGTCTACCTGCCGATGCTGATGGCCACCACNATCTCCACCTTTATCGGCGTGATACTCACCGCCCGGCTGCAGCGCATTCCGCTGCGCGACCCGCTGCTGATCACGGTGGCGCTGGGCTGGCTGGCGCTGCTTGCGGTGCTGGCGCTGGGCGTNTATCTGGCGCCGCCGGACCTGGGCAACACCCTGTCCGGGNTGTTCGGCAACGGCATTCTTCTGGCGGTGATCGGGCTGTTCTTCTTCGCCGCCTGGCGCGCCCGCATCGACAGCTANGACTGCTTCGTGGAAGGCGCCAAGGANGGCTTCACCCTGGCGGTGAAGCTGATNCCCTATCTGGTGGCCATGCTNGCNGCCATCGCCATGCTGCGCGCCAGCGGCGTGCTCGAAGCGGTGCTGTCGGCGATCCGCCTCGGCGCCGCCGCCCTGGGCTGGGACACCCGCTTCGTGGACGCCTTGCCGGTGGCCTTCCTGAAACCGCTGAGCGGCTCCGGCGCCCGCGCCGCCATGCTCGACGTGATGCAGACCCACGGCGTGGATTCCCTGGCCGGGCGCATGGCGGCGGTGATGCAGGGCTCCACGGAAACCACCTTCTATGTGCTCGCGGTGTATTTCGGCAGCGTCGGCATCCGCGACTTCCGCTACGCGCTCTGGTGCGGCCTGGCCGCCGACGCCGCCGGGCTGTTGGCGGCGATCCTCCTGAGCTACGTTTTCTTCGGNTAGAGGGAACGTGTGGGAGCGGGCTGGGCCCGCTCCTACACAATCTCGCGGAAGGTCAGGTTAAGGCGGGCNTCCCGCACCCGCCGGCGGCGGGGCAGGGCGTGCTCGAAGTGGGTCTGCACTTCCGGTGACATGATCAGCAGGCTGTCGTGTTCCAGCGCGATCACCCGGCTCTGGCGACCGCTGCCGTAGGGTCGGAACGCGAAGTCGCGGGTGGCGCCGAGATTATAGGAGAGCACCCAGGGGTGGGCGCCCAGCTCCGGCTCGTTGTCGCGGTGCCAGCCCATGCTGTCGTCGCCGTCCCGGTAGAGGTTCGCCAGGGCCCCGTTGGGGGCGCGGCCGGTGAGTTCGGTGACCCGGCGTCGCAGCGCGTCGAGCACCGGCGGCCAGCCCTGGCCCTCATGGGTCAGCCCCGAATACCGATAAGAGACACCCTGGTCCGCCACCCAGCAGGTCAGGCGGGGCACCGGATGCTCGCGGCCGAACACCCGCACCCGGGGCCGGTCCCAGGGCAATTGGTTACAAAGCGTGTGAAAGAGAGCATCCGCCGCGTCGCCGAGAACGCCCGGAATCAGCCACAGGCGCGCCTCCTGCCCCAGGTCGATCGACGTCGTGTGTTCGTTCAGCCGTGTTATCGTGGAGTTGACAGTCATCGTGCGCTGCTCTATCTAAGCCGGGTTGATGCCTGACGCCGGCCCATCTTGTTCGCGAGGAGCTTAGCATGCTGCATGTTTACGACATCGAAAGAGGAGTGCTTCGCGAAAGGGACGTGGCCGAGCTTACCCCCGGCACCTCCGACGAGGCCAGCTGGATCGACCTGGTCGACGCGTCCGACGAGGAACGTCAACAGCTGCAGCATCTGTTTCGCCAGAACCTGCCCGAATCCGACGACGTGGAGGAAATCGAGGCCTCGGCCCGCTTCTTCCACGACGAATACGGTCTGCACGTGCACTCGCTGTTCGTCTATCAGGCCGAAGGCCGCCACCGCACCTCGACGGTGGCGTTCGTGTTGCAGCCGGGCCGGCTGCTCACCTTCCGTGATTCCCGGCTGCCGGATTTCCGCCTCATGCGCCTGCGTGTGCGCCGCGGCTGGGTGCAGGCCCAGGCACCGCTGGATATTCTGCTCAGTATTCTCGAACAGAAAGTGGAAAACATGGCGGACAGCCTGGAGGACATCCACCGCAACCTGGAGGAGGTCAGCTACCTGGTGCTGGAGGACGAAGAGGCGGAGCTGGAAGACGGCATCGAAAAACTCGCCCACCTGGAGGACAGCAACGGCAAGATCCGGCTCTGCCTGATGGACACCCAGCGCTCGATCTCCTTTATCCAGCGCTACGTGCGCACCGACAAGGACCGCCGCCGCACCTGCTCGGAAATCCAGCACGACCTGGACACCCTGATGTCCCACGCCACCTTCCTGTTCGAGAAGATCAACTTCCTGATGGACTCCACCCAGGGCTTCATCAANATCGAACAGAANCAGATCATCAAGATCTTCTCNATCGCCGCGGTGGTGTTCCTGCCNCCNACNATGATCGCCAGCATCTACGGCATGAACTTCGAAGTNATGCCNGAACTGCAATGGGCNTTCGGCTACCCGGCGGTNCTCGGCCTGATGNTCCTCTCCGGCATNGCCCCGTACTGGTACTTCAAACGCAANGGATGGCTGTGANNAGCAGTTAATAGTTAANAGTGAACAGTTAATAGTTGCGCGATCGGGGTCCGGATAAACGGCNAGGCCGTGCCCGCGTCACCACTTCGCGGGCACGGCCTCGCGGATCAAGGAGACCCCGGGGCGCGTCTTTTAGCTGTTAACTATTAACTGTTAACTCTTAACTGCAGTTTCAGACTGCCCATTTCCCGCCGGTGTGGCTGACGCGGCCTTCGTCGCGGAGTTTGATCAGGTGGGCTTCCAGGGAGAGGCAGGCGACGCCGTGCAGGAAGGCGGGNACGTCTTCGTAGACCCGGGTGACCAGTTCCTGGACGGTGATCGGGTCCGAGTCCAGNGCNTCCANNACCTTGCGTTCNCGNTCGCGGCGGTGGGCGAGGGTCTTGTCCACGGTGGCCATGGGGTCGTCGATCACGTCGCCGTGGCCCGGCGCCATCAGGTCGATGCGGTAGTCGCGCAGCAACGCCAGCGATTCCATATAGGCCGCCATGGAGCCGGACGGCGGTGCGATCACCACGGTGGAGCCTTGAATCAGATGGTCGCCGGTGAACAGCAGGTTCTGGTCCACCATCAGATAACACAGGTGATTGCCNACATGCCCGGGCGTGGCGATCACTTCCAGTTCGGTGCCGCCGCAATNNANCCGNTCGCCGTGNCGCAGGCGCCGTTCCGGGGCCCAGGTTTCGTCCTGCAGGCCGTCNTCGGGCACGTCGGGGCCGAGCAGGCGCGCGCCGCTGGCCTCGGCCAGCTCGCGGGCGCCGGGGGAGTGGTCGCGGTGGGTGTGGGTGACCAGAATCTGTTCGATCGGGCGGCCGATCTTTTCCGCCGCGTGCAGCAGCGCCTGGGTGTGTTCGTGGTCCACCGGNCCCGGGTCGATGACCGTGAGCGCGCGGTCACCGACCAGATAGGAGTTGGTGCCGGGCCCGGTCATCATTCCCGGGTTGCGGCCGAGTACCCGCCAGGCATTGGGTGCGATTGGGGTAGGGTGGCCAGGAATGAGCGCTGCCATTATCTCTCCTACAGCCGTTGCTGTGCTTCGAGGAGCCGGCATTGTGACCATTTAGTCGGCGATTGCCTAGTGGTCCATGCCACGGCCCCGATCATCAGCGGTCGTAGGCTTCCACTCTCAACACCCGGGCGCGCCAGCGTTCCGCCTGGATCTCCCGGTCGGGGCGGGGCACGGACAGATTGAGCGGGTAGCGGCCACCGGCGGGAATATGCATGGACAGCGTGAGACGCTCGCCATACAGCACCTCGCAGGCCTTGGCCGGCGGGCAGCTGAGCGCCTCCGCCATGATTTCGGTGCGCGCCACCGCGTTCTCGCCGCGATTGATGATTTCACCGCGCAGGCGATAGGTGGTCTCGGTTTCGTGCACGCTGGTGATGCTGGTCTCCACGGTTTCCGGGTCGGTGGGCACCCGGCGTTCCTGGTCGGTGAACAGCATGGCGCCGAGGAAGATGGCGCCGGCCACCGCGACGCCGGCGAGGACCAGGTAAAAGGGCTTGCGGCCCGCTTGCCAGCTGCCCCAAAGCAGCACGACAACGGCGACGGTCACGGTTAACACCAACAAAAAGCGCATCGGACTGGATCACTCCCCGGTTCGGTTGAGGTTACGATAGCATCTCGCCAAGGGGCCCATAGTATAAAGCCTGTTTCTTCTCTCGACGGTGTTCTTATAATCGGGTCTGCATCTTGTAAAGGAGAACCGCATGTTGATCGTGGTATCGCCGGCCAAAACGCTGGATTACGACTCGCCGCTGCCGTCGCTGCGCGCCACCCAGCCGCGCCTTTTGGAACACAGCGCCGAGTTGGTGGAGCGTGCCCGCAAACTGTCACCGGCGGATCTGGCCAGCCTGATGAAGGTCAGCGACAAGATCGCCCACCTGAACGTGGAGCGGTTCGCCCAGTGGTCGCGACCCTTTGATAAACATAACGCCCGGCCCGCATTGTTCGCTTTCAAGGGCGATGTGTACACCGGCCTCGACGTGAGCCGCTTCGACGGCGACGATTTGAAAGCCGCGCAGAGCCGTCTGCGTATTCTCAGCGGCCTGTACGGCGTGTTGCGACCCCTGGACCTGATGCAGCCCTACCGGCTGGAAATGGGCACCCGTCTGGATAACGAGCGCGGCAAGGATCTCTACCAGTTCTGGGGCGACATTATCACCGGACAGCTGAAAAAAGACATGAAGGCGGCCGGCACCGAGGTGCTGATCAATCTGGCGTCCAACGAGTACTTCAAATCGGTGCGCACCGAGCAGCTGCCCGGGCCGGTGATCGAACCGGTGTTCCAGGACGAGAAGAACGGCAAATACAAGGTGATCAGCTTCTACGCCAAGAAGGCNCGGGGGCTGATGGCCGCCTGGATTCTGCAGGAAGGGATTGAAACGCCGGCGCAATTGAACAAGTTCCGGGTCGCCGGCTACCGCTACGACAAGGCGGCCTCCACCGATACCAAACCGGTNTTCCGGCGCGCGGAAGGGGCCGCCTGAGCCCCTAGACCGGCCGCCGGAGCACTACAACCAGTCGGATTCGAAGTCGTCCGGCTTGACCACCATCACGTCACAGCCGGCACGGGTAAGAAGCCCTTCGGCGGTGGCGCCCAGCAGTAACCGCTCCAGCGGATTGCGGCGCACGGTGCCCACCACCAGGCAGTCGCTGCCCTGTTCCTCGCAGTAGCCCGCCAGGGTCCGTGACACCGGCCCTTCAAGCAGGGTGGCCTGATCCTTGGACAGGGCGTGGCGCTCGGCGAACGCGTCCAGTGCTTTCTGATGGTAATCGCGAATGTTGGCGGCGCTGGCGGCGTATTCCGGCAGGGCTTCGCCGGCCACCAGCAGCAGGGTTTCGTCCGGGTGTTCCAGCACGTGCACCGCTTCCAGTTCGCCGTGCAACTGCTGGCACCAGTAACCGGCGGCGCCGATCACCCGGTCATCCAGACCGCCTTCGTGCTCTTCCGGCTCCACCGCCGCGGTGAACCGGGGCGTGTCGTTCCAGGGGTCGGAATGCACGCACAGCACCGCGCCGGGCGCATGGCGAATCAGCAGCCAGTCGCGGGGCGTGAACAAATGGCGGCGCAGCCGGCCTTCCTCGCTGGTGTGCACCACGCTCAGAACCGGGCGGCAGTCGCGGACCGTGTCCCGCAGCGCCTGTTCGCTGTCCCGGGACGAGACAATGCGTTTGTCCACCTGGTGATCGCCGCACAGCGCGTCGATGCGTCTGTCCCAGGCTTTTCGAATCTGCTTCTCCGCCGCCAGCCGGCGCTCGTCGTCCAGGCCCACGGCCCGGCGCATCGCCGCCGAGTCGCTGTTGACCATGACGGTCAACGGCAGGCCGGCGGCGCGCGCCAGCTTCAGGCCCTTGGTCAGCGCCGGCTGCGGCGCTTTCAGATCGCGGTCGAGAAAAACCAGAATACCGTTACCGTCCATAGCATCGCTCATGATCAGGCCTCCACACCCAGACGGCCGCTGCCGCACAGCGTCTCCCGGTCGAGAATCTCCACTTCACGGCCGTCGACCCACAGGGCTTTCTGTTGCTGAAAACGGGTAAAAATCCGGCTCACGGTTTCCACCGCCAGCCCCAGATAGTTGGCGATATCGTAGCGCGACATGGGCAGGCGGAAACGCCTGGCGCTCAGGCCCCGGCGCTGTTGCCGGGCCGCCAGGGACAGCAGCAGCGACGCCACCCGGTCGTCCGCGCTCTTTTTACTGAGCAGCATATGAAGTTCCCGGTCGGCGCGGATCTCGTTGCTCATCAGCCCGAAGAAATGGTGCTGAAGAGACGGGATGCGCTGCGACAGATCTTCAAGACGGTGAAAGGGGATCTCGCAAACGGTGGCGGTTTCCAGCGCCTTGGCGTTGCTCAGATGGCGGGCGGTGCTGATACCGTCCATGCCGACGATCTCGCCGGGCAGATAAAAGCCGGTCACCTGTTCGTCGCCGTCGTCGGACACCGCATAGGTCTTGAGGGCGCCGGAGCGCACCGCGTAGACCGAATGGAAGTCGTCGGCGGCGCGGAACAGGTGCTCGCCCCGCTTCAGCGGGCGGCCGCGTTGCATGATGCGATCCAGTTCTTCCAGCTGATCCGGCGCGACGGCCAGCGGCAGGCAGATCGGGCTCAGGCTGCATTGGTTGCAGGATACACTGCGTGTCATGATCCCCCCTTCGGGCGGGCTGCGTAGCAAGGATGCGGCTTGGTTCATTATAGGGCCTATAAAAATAATTAGATAATCCGGCTGAAGCGCTCGCCGGCCGTCGGGTCCCGGTGATTATCGAAGGGCATCACCAGCGCCCGGGCCACCAGGCGGCCCGCGTCCGTGATCACCAGGGCGCTGTCCTGCATGGCGATCAGCCCCTGCTTTTCGAACATCGCCAGTTGCGGCAGGACATCGTTGAAGTAATCGACGAAATCGACCCCCCACACCTGCCGGAACTCGGCCAGATCCAGGCGCAGCTGACAGAGAAAGCCGATGATCACCCAGCGCCGCAGGCGGTCGTCGCGGTTGAGCAGGTAGCCGCGCTCCAGGGGCCAGTCGCCTTTGGCGACGCTCTCCTGCCAGTCCTCGATGCGTTTCGGCGCCTGCGCGTAGAGGTCGTGCAGATCGCTGATGGCGCTCACCCCGAAGCCGATCAGGTCGGCATCGCCGTGCAGGGTGTAGCCCTGAAAGTTGCGGTGCAGCGTGCCTGCGCGGCGGGCGCGGGCCAGGTCGTCCCCGGGCAGGGCGAAGTGGTCCATGCCGATCAGTTCGTAGCCCGCCTCCTGCAGCATGCCGCCGGCGCGCACCAGCATCGCCAGCTTCTCTTCCGGGCTGGGCAGGGTGCGCTCCGGTATCTGGCGCTGAATTTTGAAACGCGCCGGCAGATGGGCGTAGTTGTACAGGGAGACGCGCTCCGGCCGCAGCGCGATCAACTGCTCCAGCGAATGGGCCAGGCTGGTTTCACTCTGCCAGGGCAGGCCGTAGATCAGATCCGCGTTGATGGAATGAAAATCGAAGGCCCGTGCGTCCTCGAACACCCGACGGATCATCGCCACCGGCTGCACCCGGTTCACCGCCTGCTGCACCCGGGGGTCGAGATCCTGCACCCCCAGGCTCAGGCGATTGAAGCCCAGCCCGCGCAGCAGCCCCAGCCGCGCGCGGTCGACGGTGCGCGGATCGATTTCGATGGCGTAGTCGCCGCGGTCGTCCTCAAGAAGGTGAAAATANCGNGCCAGNTCGTANACCAGCTCGGTGATNTGCGCGTCGTTCAGAAACGTCGGCGTGCCGCCGCCCCAGTGCATCTGGACCACCGGCCTTTGCCGGTCGATCAGCGCCGCCTTCTGCCGGATCTCGGTTTTCAGATGGGCGATGTAGGGCAGGGCGCGATCGCGGTTGGCGGTGATCACCCGGTTACAGGCGCAGTAGTAGCAAACCGAGGCGCAGAACGGGATATGGCAATACAGGGACAGATTGCGGTGGGCGCGATTGCCCGCCGCCACGGAACGCTGCACGTCGCCAAGGCTCACTTCTTCATGGAACCGGGTGGCCGCCGGGTAGGAGGTATAGCGGGCGCCGGGGCCGCCGTATTGGCGAATCAGGTCCGGGTTCCAGACGGTCATGGGGGCTGCTCCAAACGTAGACCGGGGTATGGTCGCAGTGTTGCCGCCCGCCAATATTGATATGGATCAACGCCCGCCGTGATTCAGGCCAGGCCGCAGAACACCGCCCAGCGGTGCAGCGATCCCGGCGCCAGCCCCTGGGCCAGGAACACCGCGCCCAAAAGCAGGCCCAGGGCGGCGGCCACCCGGCGCCCACCGGACCCCTTGGAAACGGCGCATCTGCCCACCCAGCACCCCGCCGGCGGCCACCGGCGCCAGGGTCAGCGCCCCGAACACCACCATCACCAGCAGCCCGCCGACCACGCTGGCGCTGCTGGCCGCGAGCAGCAGCGCGGAATAGACCAGACCACAGGGCAGAAAGCCCCACAGCGCGCCCAGCATCAACGCCTTGGCGGGGCGATCCACCGGCAACAGGCGTCGCACCAGCGGCTGCAATCGGCGCCAGACCACGGCGCCGGGCCGCTCCAGCCGACGCAGCAGCCCGCCGCCGGTGAGAAAGTGGATCGACAGCAGCAGCATCAGGGCGCCGGAAAACAGCGCCGGCCAGGCCGGGCCCTGCCACGGCAGGGCGCGCAGCAGCCCGTTGCCCAGCCCGCCGGCCACCGCGCCCAACGCCGCGTAGCCGCCGATGCGCCCGACGCCGAACANCAGCTGCCAGCCCCACAGACGCAGGCCCTCNCGCCGGGCGGCGGGCACNGTGAAGGTGAGGGCGGTNCCGATGCCGCCGCACATGCCCACGCAGTGNNCGGCGCCGGCCACCGCCAGCAGCGCGGCGGCGCTCAGTTGCGGCAGCATCAGTTCAATCACGGTCGCGGTCCTCGAACACCACGCGCCAGGCCTGGTGCTCCAGATCCTCGAACTGGCCCCGGTTGATGGCCCAGAACAGCGCCCANAGCGCCAGGCCCAGGAACAGCAAGGCGAGCGGGATCAGGAGGATGATGATTGCCATCGGGCGATCCTCGATGCNTTGACGGTGACCAGCAGCGAGCTGGCCGACATGCCCAGCGCGGCGGCCCAGGGCGGCACCAGCCCGGCCACCGCCAGCGGCACGGCGGTCAGGTTGTAGGCCAGCGCCCAGGTCAGGTTCTGACGGATGCCGCGGCGCACGCGGCGGGCCAGGGCCGGCAACGCGGCCAACGGCGCCAGGCCCGGCTTGAGCAGATAGAGACCGGCGGCTTTACGGGCCAGGGCGCTGGCGTCCGCCGTAGCCACCGACACCGAGGCCGCCAGCAGGGCGGGGGCGTCATTGATGCCGTCGCCGACCATCATCTGCGGGCCTTCCTCGGCGGCCAGCCGTTCCAGCCAGGCCTTTTTTTGCTCCGGGGTCTGGCGGGCGCGCCAGTCGTCCAGGCCCAGGGTGTCGGCCAGCGTGGCCACGGCGCCTTCGCCGTCGCCGCTGGCCAGGCGCAGGCGCCATCCTTGCGCGCCGAGGGCCCGGGTCACCGCCGCCGCTTCCGGGCGCGGTTCGTCGCTGAGCCACAGGCGCAGGCGTGGCTGCTCGTTTTCATACAGAAGCAGGCGGGTAGCGCCCCGGGTGGCCGCGTTGCCGGCGTCGTCGAAGGGGTCCGGGCCGATGCGCCAGAGTACGCCGAGGCGGCGCCCCCGGGCGCCCTGATGCAGGACCTCCGCATCCGCTAGCGCCGGGTCGTCGGGGTAGGCGTCAAAGGCGCGCGCCAGCGGGTGGGGGTGGTGGCGTTCCAGGGCGGCGGCGATCGACAGCAACACCGCCTCGCTGTGGCCGCCGTCGCCGAGAGGTTGATGCCGGATCACCCGGAAGTGACCGCTGGTGAGCGTGCCGGTCTTGTCGAAGAGCACGCCGCGCAGGCCGGTGACGGCCAGCAGCTGCCCCGGGGACGCCACCAGAACGCCGTGGCGCAGCGCCGCGCCCAGCCCGCCGGAAACGCTGAGCGGCACCGCCAGGGCCAGCGCGCAGGGGCAGGTGACCACCAGCACCGCCAGCGCGTGCTCGAACGCCCGCGCCGGCCCGGCGGCCGCGTGCAGGCCGAAGGTGATCGCCGCCAGGGCC
>FUFK010077121.1_pt1 | contig 30337 bp, 35 predicted proteins | sample 1021851 | NCBI WGS metagenome assembly FUFK01 (sample SAMEA51879418, study PRJEB19060) | metagenome | reverse complement strand
GAAAAGGAAGAATCCCAATGCCGCTTGATGTTGTGGTAAGTTTTGAGGATGGAACATCTGAAATGTATTACATCCCTAACGATCTTTTGTATCTGGATAATTCCAGCTCTGATATGATCACAAGTCAAAAACTTGAACACCCTGTTTACAAAAACTCGTTGTCTGAAATAAAAACTCTTNNATCTTGGAATTGGGTGACGCCTGAATATTCTTTTGTTGTTGATGGNAATAAAAAGATTATGAAAATTGANATTGATCCTNCTAAAAGATTGGCTGATGTAAACNGCNCTGANAATTCAATTTCTTTTGAATGAAACTAAAACCAATTAAAGACAAAAAGAAAATCAACGCCCTTTTTGAAAAAGGAAGGATCATAAACGGAGAAAACATTTCTATTAGAGTCCATAAGTTTAAGAGTGAGGAGCAAGGCTACGTGATAAGTGTACCAAAGAAAAACTTTCCGCTTGCTGTAAACAGAAACTTGCTTAAAAGAAGGATACGTGCCGCTGTAGCCAGGCTTATTGTGCCCCTCAATGATGTTTCTTTTTTTCTAATATATCTTTCAAAAAAAACGCTGCCTCTTTCTGCAATCATTGAAGAGTGTGAAAAACTGTTTAGCAGGGTTTGAGGCCTAATCTCAAATGCTCTTATTTGTTTTTAAAAAACTTTATTAACTGGTTTATTGTTTTTTTTTCAATTTTTTTAAATTAGTGTCGCATCAAGAACGCTAAGGCGTACCAACCGACAGCTCGTTGCACGGTGGTTTAGAATGCGGGGGTCTTCCCAAACAAACGAGAAATCCTAAATTCTCTTGCTGCGATTTATTTATAGTTAATTTAATATGTAATAAAATGGCAAAGTTTAATGGAGAGGTTACTTTTCGTGTAAAATTTAAAGATCTTAGGGTTCCTGTTGGTTTTGGAATGACCAACTCTATAATTTTTCACGAATGCGCTACTCAAATATATGTTAGATCTGGCTGGTCAAAAATTTCTAAAAGCTTGAAAGACGAAAGATTTGAGGTAGAAATAGTTGACAAAAAGGTTCGGTGGTGATAAATAAAAAAGCCCCTAAATAAGGGGCTTTTTAAGGGTTTTGTGGCTGTTTACCACTGTTTGACTAGAAGTCTCATAAACTTTTTTTCTTGTTCAAAACCAGAGTAATCGATTTCGCTAGACCTTTCGTCTCGTTCTTTAGCAAACTTTGGATTTTTTTCTCTAAATTCTTGATTGTTGCTCCATCCGGCTAAATAGTCTGCATATGTTTTATAGCCTGTAACATTCCATGCTGTTGCGTCGCTGTCAGGGCCGCCCACACTAATACCTCCTGTAGCAAAAGACCTATAGTCTCTTGGGTATTTTTCATTCATGTCTCTTACCATCATTCTCCACTTTCTTAACTCTGCATTATCTTCTGAGCTAAAAACGGTTACCATTTGAAATGGATAAATATCGTCGCTTGACTGGTAAAATCTCCAGCCGTTTGCTGAAAACACGTTTTCTTCAACAAATGAATTCATTTTAGATGCAAACAACTGCCAAGAAGTATCTCCAAATTCTGGCGAATATAGCTTTGCCATAGCTTCTGCTTCACCGCTAAATATTAACTCGTGAGTGAAGTTAAGGTCCGCTGCTGTAAACATTATTGCATAAAGACTTACGGTTACTCCCTCGTACTTATTATTTGAGAAATAATCGTCAATTAGTTTGACAACCATTTCCTCATTCTCGGGTGCGACTTTTACCGCGTATGCAGAAAACCTGTTGCTTTGAGAAAAAGAAAAGGCAAAACATAAAATCATAATAAAACTTAAAAAATTTTTCATGGTTTATTTATTTAAAAATTAAACAAACAATTTAAATAAAATTTCTTTTTTTCTCTTTAAGAAANGGTTAAAAACATTGCAGTATGTGGGATGTTGTCTTCAAGATACTCATCCCCTTTTGGAATAAAACCGTGGGATAAATAAAATTTTTTCAAATAAGATTGTGCAGAAATTTTAATNNTNTTTNCTTTTTTNCTTTTTAAGAAAGCTATGGACTCTTTAACCAAAANATGTCCATANCCTTTCCCTCTGTNTNTTTTTTTNACAACTGTCCTNCCAAAGCAAGCTTCTTTNAAATANGTGTTTTTNGGAAAAATTCTAGTATANCCACAAAGAATATTGTTTTCATATAATAAAAGNTGATCTGCTTCNGGATCTCTTCCATCAACATCNTGAAAAGGNCATTCCTGTTCAACAATAAAAACTTCAGACCTTAAACCAAAAATACTTTGGACCTCGTCTATAGATAGGTCATCCCATTTTTTTATAAGTGTTTGCATTTTAAGAGTTTTTTTTATTGATTTTATCAACTCTTCTTTCGTGTCTTCCTCCTTCAAAATCAGTGTTAAGAAATATTTCTACAATTTCAATTGCTTCTTTTTTTTCCAAAAACCTAGCTGGTAATGATAAAACATTTGCATTGTTGTGCGATCTAGATAGTTTAGCTGTTTCTTTGTTCCAACATAAAGCTGATCTTACACCTTTGTGTTTGTTTGCAGACATGCTAACACCTATTCCGCTTCCACATATTATTATCCCTTTTAAGTTTTCGTTATTAGATATTTTCTCAGCCAAGGGGTGTGCAAAATCCGGATAATCCACGCTTTCTTCTGTGTCGCATCCTAAGTTTACCACGCTATAACCTTTATTTTCTAAAACCTTTTTTATTTCATTTTTTAAAGATGTTCCCGCNTGATCATTNGCTAATAATATGTTCATAAGCCTATTACTAATTGTTTATAAGTTTGATTGTTTTTGAAAACTNCTTTTTTATCATACTTTTTAAACAAATTTAATCTAATTATTGACATAATATTTTTTTTAATTTATCAACCTTAATTGTTTTAGTGTTCTTTTAATATCTTATCTAACTGATTGTAAATAAGTGTTTTTTGTATAAACTTTTTTGTTAAAAATCTATTGATAACTGCATCAATCTTGTATAGTGTTATTTTTATAATACATATTAACAANCAATCATTATTATAANTATTTCTAAATTATTATTATAATATTAATGATTGATAAGAATTGTTGATTTTTATAAAAGTTCATCAATTAAGACATAATTTTATAATCTCTTAATGAACAAAATAGATCTTAATATTTTAGAAAAAAAAGNTGCAAGCCTTTTCTTTGAAAACANGAAAAAATCATATAACATAAAACAAATTAAGTTTTTTTTAAATGTTATGATTGACTCAATTTATATCAAAGATTTATTGAGAAATCTTTTTCTTAAAAAATGCATCAACATAAGCGAACACGATAAATATAGCTTTAACAAAAGCTCAGTTTTTTTAGTTGGTATTATAGGAAAAAGAAAAGGTAAATTAATTGACTTACAATCATCTGCAGAGCTTGAGATTAGTAGAAAAGAAAGTGCAGGTTTTTTTGAAAATGATACTGTTTACTATTCAATTAACAAAAAAGGTAAAGTGAATATCTTATCAATAAAAAAAAGAGTAGATCAAAAGTTTGTTGGAGAGGTTGAAATTAATAAAAACATAAAAAGCGTTTTTATAAGAAAACAAAATGTGAGATTTATAATAGATGATAGACAGGCAAAAAAAGAAGACCTGGTTGTTGTAAGANTAAAAGANTGGANGTATGAAGATCCAGAGGGAGAGGTTTTAAAAGTTATTGGTAAATCATCAGACAGCGAGGCACAAACGCATGCAATTTTAGAAGAGTTTTCTCTACCCTATGTTTTTTCAGACAAGGTTGAGCAAGAAACAAACAGCATAAAAAAAGAATTAGATATAGAAAAGTACAGGGAAGATCAAACAAGCAAACTAACATTTACAATTGATCCAGAAGACGCAAAAGATTTCGATGATGCACTATCTTTTAAAAAACTTGAAGATTCAAGTATGGAAGTGGGTGTCCATATAGCAGATGTNTCTCATTATGTAAAAACAAAAACAGAATTAGATAAAGAAGCTTTTTATAGAGCAACAAGCGTTTATTTAGCCGACAGGGTTGTTCCTATGTTGCCAGAAAAACTATCTAACGATTTATGTTCGTTAAACCCTAGAGAGAAAAAGAATGTTTTTTCTGTTTTTTTTATTTTCAGCAAGAACTATAAAATTTCAAACATAAGGTTTTGCAAATCTCTTATTGTATCAGACGAAAGGTTTTCCTACGAAGAAGCTCAACACATAATAGAAAGTAAAGAAAAAACCATACCCGCAGAAAAAACNATTTTAGGTAAAGAAAAAAAAGTAAATCAAACCCTTTTCGATTCAATAAAACAACTTTATTCAATATCCAAGTCATTAAAAAAAGAAAGAGAAGAAAAAGGATCTATCTTTTTTAACAAAGAAGAAATAAGATTTGATGTTGATAAAAAAGGAAACCCTATTGGATATAAAATAAAAAAACAAAAAGAAGCAAATTTTTTAATCGAAGAATTTATGTTGTTGGCTAATAAAGCTGTTGCTACAAAGATAAAAGATCATACGCGAACAGGTGTTTACCGTGTTCATGATTTGCCGGATGAAAAAAAACTTGTAGAAATAGAAAGGTTTATTAAAAACTTAGGATATAACAACAGGCTGGTTAACGCGAAGAATGTAAACAAAGAAATAAACAGCCTATTAAAATCATGTGAGGGCAAGCCAGAAAAAAACGTTATAGATATGATGGTGATCCGAGCAATGAGTAAAGCAAAATACAGCTCTCAAAACATAGGACATTTTGGATTAAAATTTGAAAACTATTCTCATTTTACATCGCCAATAAGAAGATACCCAGACTTAATGGTTCACAGAATACTTTTTTCTATTTTAAAAAAGGAAAAGTTCCACGACAAAGATATTGAAGAAAAGTGCCTTCATTGCAGTCAAAGAGAAGAGTTAGCCACTAAAGCCGAAAGAGCCTCTATCAAATTAATGCAAGTTAAATATATGTCAGAACGGTTAAATGAAAAATTTACCGGCATTATTTCGGGTATAAACGAAAGAGGAGTTTTTGTAGAGATTACATCCAATAAGTGTGAAGGGTTTGTTAGAATGAAAGACATTCCAGATGATTATTTTGTTTATGACTTTAAAACAAACACACTAATAGGTCAAAACACTAAAGAAGAATACTGTCTAGGAGACAAAGTTCTTATAAGAGTTCAAAAAACAGACTTTGAAAAAAAACACATTGACTTTAAGATCTTAAGCAAGTCATAATAAAATATTATTTTTAGCGAATGCTAGATTTCTTACCTGCTATTCCATTAGGAATTCTTCTTTCTTTCTCATTTGGCCCATTGTTTTTTATTTTACTTGAAACAAGTATTTCAAAAGGAATCAAACANGCTTTTTTTATCGACGTTGGTGTTGTTTTTTCTGACATAACGTTTTTTTCAATTGCTTATTTTGGAGCAAGCAAGATTATAACAGAAGAAAACCAACCAGCCCTCTTTGTGCTTGGAGGTGTTTTGTTGGCCTCTTATGGGGCGCTGTCTTTTTTTAAAACGTATCAAAAAAGAAAAAAACAACAAAAAGGCAAGGTGAAGATAATTGAAACCCCAAACCTTTTTTCACTTGCAATTAAAGGCTATTTGTTAAACATTATTAATGTGGCTGTGTTGTTTTTTTGGACAGGCGTTCTTTTTGTAATCGGACCAAAGTTTGAGATGGACACAACAAAAATATGGTTGTTTTTTTTGGCAACAGTTTCAACCTATGTAGCTGTTAATCTTTGTAAGTATTATTTTGCTAGTAAGCTGAAAAGCAAACTAACAGACTCCATTCTTTACAAAATGAAGCAAGCTCTTAATGTCTTTGTTTTTATTTGTGGGATATACTTGGTAATTGACGGATCAAGCTCGTCTTTAACGGAGATAATTTGAGGCACCGAGCGGATTCGAACCGCTGTACAAGCTTTTGCAGAGCTCTGCCTAGCCACTCGGCCACAGTGCCTTTAGGGCTTCAAAAGTAACAATTTTTAAATATCTGACGAATTCAATACTACACATACCGTTTCAACGTCTCCGTCAATTGGGGGGTTAATTTTTGTAACCGACACAATTACTGAGGAGACATGCTCACACTCATTATGAATCCTCCTAATGATTCTTGCAGACACAGTTTCTATTAATTTAGACCTAATACCCATCTCTTCAACCACTATTTTTGTCACGTCAGAGTAATCAACGGTTTGAGAAAGATTATCAGTTTGTTGGGCGAGCTTATTTTTTACATCAACCTCAACATCAACACGATAATCCGAACCAATAACCCCTTCCTCATCAAGACACCCGTGGTAAGAATATGTTTTTATGTTGTTTACACGAACCTTCACTTTTCAAAAATATAAAATGAATTCCTCATTTATAAATTAATTAACTTTGACTTGGTGAATGATTCAAGAAATTTTATCGAAATAATTATTGATCAAGACTTGCAAAACGGTCTAGATCCAGACAACCTTTGCTTCAGGTTTCCACCCGAACCAAATGGCTTTCTTCATGTGGGGCATGTCAAGGCAATTGTTTTAAATTTCGAATTAGCAAAAAAATACAGCGCCAAAATAAACCTCAGGTTTGATGATACCAACCCTGAAAATGAAGATCAAAAATATATTGATGCGATAAAATCAGACGTAAATTGGCTTGGTTACAGTTGGGATGAAGAACGTTATGCGTCTGATTATTTCCAACAACTGTATGAGTGGTCGCTAAAACTAATTAATGAGGATAAAGCATATGTGGATTCTCAAACATCTGAAGAAATTGCGGATCAAAAAGGAACACCAAAGGAGCCTGGAAAAAACAGCCCCTTTAGAAACAGAACGATAGAAGAAAATACCACGCTCTTTAGGCAAATGAAAGAAGGAAAAGTAGAGCCCGGAAAACACGTTTTGCGAGCTAAAATTGACATGTCTTCACCAAACATGCTCATGAGAGACCCAGTAATATATAGGGTTTTAAATGCATATCACCCTAGAACAAAAAACGATTGGGTTATTTTTCCAATGTATGACTGGACACATGGTGAGTCAGACTATATCGAACAAATTTCTCACTCATTGTGCACGCTAGAATTTAAACCCCACAGAGAACTTTATGATTGGTTCTTAGATCAGGTGGTGGATAAAGACAAAATAAGGCCCAAACAAAGAGAATTTGCCCGTCTTAATTTAAGCCACACAATAACCTCGAAAAGAAAGCTTTTGTATTTGGTGGAGAATAATATTGTTGATGGATGGGATGACCCAAGAATGCCAACCATTTCAGGCTTAAGGAGAAGAGGCTATACTCCAGAATCTTTAAAGAGTTTTGTAAGGGCTGCCGGTGTTGCCAAAAGGGAAAATGTTATAGAAATGTCTCTTTTGGAGTTTTGTGTTAGAGAAGATCTAAATAAAAAGTGTAACAGAATGATGGTTGTACAGAACCCTATTAAAATAACCATTACAAATCTTGAAGAAGGTTATGAGGAAATACTTGTTGTAGAAAACAACCCCGAGGATCCGTCAGCAGGCAGCAGAGATATGGTTTTTACCAAAACAGTTCTTATTGAAAGAGAAGATTTTAGCGACAACCCACCAAAGAAGTTTTTTAGGCTTTCACCTGGAAATGAAGTCAGGCTTAAAGGCGCTTACATCATCAAAGCAAACAAAGTGATCTATAACAAAGAGGGTTTTGTTGATGAGGTGGAGTGCACTTATGACCCCAAAAGCAAAAGCGGCTCTGGCTCTGANGAAAGTAAAAGAAAAGTAAAAGGAACCCTNCACTGGGTCTCTTCCACAAAAAACATTCACATTACGATTCGGGAGTACGACCGTCTTTTTGANCACCCNTCGCCAGGACAGTTTCCGCCGGAGGAGTTTTATAAGATACTCAACCCCAACTCAATGTCCGTTTCAACTGCACGCGCGGAGCTTGAAATGTCCAAGGCCAAAACAGGAGAATCATTCCAGTTTCAAAGAAAAGGGTATTACATCATAGACAAGGCTTCATCCACGAAAAACATGATTTTCAACAAAACAGTTTCGCTCAGAGACAACTGGAAAAAACAATCCAGATAGAAAAAAGTTTTTAAGACTTACTCAGCCGTAGATGAATCCATTGGCGGTTCGTCTTTTTTAACCTCAGGTTTTTTTGGGTTCATACCAATCCCTAAAGTGTCTTTGGCTTTTTTTGCTTTTTTCATTTCCTCTCCAATCTGGTTGCTGGCAGTAAATGAAGCGACCATGTTGTTCAACATTTCTGATCCTGCTTGAGGAGAGTTCGGCATTAATATAAGGTTGCTATTACTTGCAGACCCTACCGACTGTAGTGTATCATAGTGTTGTGTGACAACAATAAGAGCAGACGCTTCTTGTGAGTTTATATCCACTCCATTTAACACCTTTACCGAATCTTCTAGACCGCGCGCAATTTCTCTTCTTTGGTCTGCAATACCTTGACCTTGAAGCCTTTTACTTTCTGCTTCTGCCTTTGCCCTTTCAACAATCAAAATTCTTTGAGCATCACCCTCAAATTGTGCAGCAACCTTTTCTCTTTCAGAAGCATTAATTCTGTTCATGGAGTCTTTAACCTGAGCGTCTGGATCAATGTCTGTAACAAGAGTCTTAATTATGTCAAAACCATAATTTAGCATTGCGTCATTTAACTCAGCCTTAACAGCCACAGCCACGTCATCTTTCTTTTCAAAAACATCATCCAATATCATTTTGGGAACTTCTGCCCTAACAACATCAAAAACATAAGACGTGATTTGGTCTTGTGGAAAATCAAGCTTATAAAAAGCATCGTACACTTTGTCTTTTATAACCTTGTATTGTACAGACACCTTGATTTTTACAAAAACATCATCTTTTGTTTTAGTTTCTACAACAACATCAAGCTGTTGGATTCTTAAACTTAGTCTTCCTGCGACATTGTCAACAAGCGGGATTTTAATTTGAAGCCCAGAGTGTCTAACGCTCAAAAACTTTCCAAACCTTTCAACAACTGCCGCTGATTGTTGCTTGACAATAAAAAAGGTTCCAAAGATTAGCGCTAATAGAGTAAGTAGTATAATTGGTGTAAGAAGATATCCCATAGTTTTTTCTTTATAATTTACGAATTTTTCAGAAAAAAATAATTATGAATTTGTTATCATTTATGCAATAACAGATTGAATTCTTTTCATGACCTCCTTTTTGCCCAAAAACATCATTAGTTCGAACAAGTCAGGCCCCTCCAATTTGCCAACAAGACAAAGTCTCATTACCCCCATTGACTTACCAAATCCAATTTTCGAACATTGAACAAGGTCTTCCTTTAGTTGAGATGCGCTTTCAAAACTCTTTTCAAGCAGATTGTAATAAGTTTTTAAAAAACTTTTTGAATCATCATTCAATAGTTTTTTTTCTAGAGCCAGTTCGGGTTCTTGAGCCTCAAACAAGTAGTTAAAATCATTATCAATATTTGCTAATCTTTCAATTCGTGGCTTAATTAGATCAATAGCTTCTTTTGTGATGTTAAATTTTTTTCCCGAATTTAATGACGAAAGCCTTTTAATAATTTCTTCTGAAGACATTTTTTGTATGTGTTGTGAGTTGAGCCAAAGCAGCTTTTCAAAATCAAATTTGGCCCCGCTTTTTCCTACTGACTTAATCTCAAACGAGCCCAACAGATCTGCTAAGGAATAAATCTCTTTATTATCTTCNTTCGACCACCCNAANANAGCCATGTAGTTTATTAAAGCCTCNGGNAAAANNCCAAATTCTTTAAATCCNNGNTGTTTTTCGTCACCGCTTCTCCATTCAAGCGGAAAGACTGGGTGTCCAAATTTTTCACCATCTCTTTTTGAAAGTTTGCCTTTTCCTGTAGGTTTTAATATTAGCGGAATGTGTGCAAACACAGGAGGCTTCCACCCAAAAGACTCATACAAAAGCATGTGTAAAGGAAGCGAAGGCAACCACTCTTCACCCCTNATAACATGNGTTATTTTCATCATGTGGTCATCAACNACGTTTGCNAAATGATANGTNGGCATTTTATCAGACTTNNAAAGAACTTTNTCGTCAAGCTCTCTTGATGAAACCTCAATTTTACCGCGGATTTCATCTTTAAAAACAACCATCTTGTTATCTGGCATTTTATATCGAACCACATACGGCACTCTTTTTAAAAGTTTTTCAACTTTGTTTTTGTCTAAAGACAACGAGTTTACAAGCTTTAGCCTGTTGTGCGCATTATAAATAAAAGTCTTTCCTTTTTTTTCATGATTTTTTCTGTGCATATCTAAGTCCTCAGCCTTATCGAAAGCGTAATACGCAGCCCCTTTTTCTACTAGGGCTTCAATATGTTTTTTATAAATATTCTTTCTTTGGCTTTGTTTGTATGGGCCGAAATCTCCACCCTTTGAAGGGGACTCATCTGGTATCAATCCACACCACCTCAAAGACTCCTCGATGTATTCATAGCTGCCGCCAACTTCTCTCTTTTGATCCGTATCCTCAACCCTTAAAATAAACGTTCCGTTATTTTTTTTTGCGTGTAAATAATTGTAGAGAGCGGCTCTTAATCCACCAACATGTAAGGGCCCTGTAGGGCTTGGCGCAAATCTAACACGAATATCATCAGACATTAGTCCTTTATTTTTTTCATTCTTTCTGGAACCCGCTTGTTCATTATATTAAACCACAATGGCGGAACAAGGCTCAGAAGAATAGATGTCGGGTATCCATATGGGAGCTGAGGGCTTTCATTATAACAATCTAGAATTTGATATTTTTTCGAAGATTTGTAATGATGATCGCTGTGTCGTGTCAGCTCGTATAAAACTATTCTGCCAATGCTGTGGTTGGAGTTCCACGAGTGACACGTTTGAACTCTTTCGTATCTGCCGGATTCGGTTTTAACCCTCCTTAAACCATAATGCTCTATGTAGTTTATGGTTTCAAGAAATAAGAAAGAGATTATGCCTATGCATATGCAAAAAATTAACGCCGCACTCCCAAAAACAAACCAGACCCCAAACAGGTAGAGAGACTGAATTACCAAATACCAAAGCATATCATTTTTAATTGAATAAAACGCTGATTTAGAGCGGTTTAGAAGCTCTTTTTGTTTTATCCAGGCGTCTATGTATTGTTTTGTTACAGATGTAAACCAAAAACCGTAGACACTTTGCTTGTATCTTGCTGATGCCCCATCCTTGGGCGTACCAACATTTGTGTGGTGCCCAAAGTTATGCTCAATAAAGAAGTGCATATAAAGACACGGCAGTAATAGTGTTTTGGATAAGGTTTTTTCAAATAAAGATGATCTGTGTCCCAATTCGTGAGCAACATTGATTGCGTTTGTAGCAAGGAGAACACCACCCGAAAGTGTAATTCCAACAATTTCAAAAACCGTGTAATTGTTGTTTGCCACTATATAAAACCCCCAAAAAATCATAGAGTAAACTATTGGAACATTCATGTAAAGCATTATGTCAAAAATTTTATTTACACCCCTGCTTTTTATGTCTTCCTCGCTTAGGTTTACGTTATCTTCACCTACAATCAATTCCATAACAGGAATTACAACAAACGCATATATGACTGCAGAGTAAGTAAGAACTCCGTTAGACAAGAAGGACATGACACATGCCAAAGGAATTGTGTAGGCTGCCAAGTATTTTAAGTCTTTCACATGGCAAATATATAAAATCATGTACCTTTTTTATAATATGCTTGGACCTTATATATTTGCAAAAAATTTTTAAGTGATTGATTTTGTTTACAATACAGATTTCAAGATCGAAAACCATGGAGCTTTTTCAAGGTGGCTTGTCGATGTTGCTGCTGCTGAAAATTGTTTGATCCATGACTTGGTGTTTTCATTTGTAAGCGACCAAGAGCTCTTAGTTATGAATAAAAAATACCTTAAACACAATTATTTCACTGATGTTATCACCTTTGGGGAATTAGAAGGCGATAAAATATCAGGTAATATTGCTATTAGCATAGACAGGGTTATGGATAACTCAAAAATATACGCTGTAGGTTTTGACGAAGAATTAAAAAGAGTTATGGTTCATGGTTTGCTTCACATTATTGGATATAATGACAAAACAGAAAAAGAGAAACTAATTATGTCGCAAAAAGAAACAGATGCGCTAAAGATGTTTCACGTGAAACAAGTCTAGTATGTTTAATGAAGAGTATGATATAATAGTGGTTGGCGCCGGTCACGCTGGAAGTGAAGCAGCAGCTGCAGCGGCAAACATGGGTTCTAAAACCCTGCTTATCACAATGAACCTACAAAACATTGCACAAATGTCTTGCAACCCTGCTATGGGCGGAATTGCGAAGGGTCAAATAATAAAGGAAATTGATGCTCTTGGTGGTTATAGCGGAATTGTAACAGATTACTCAGCCATACAGTTCAAAATGTTGAACAAGTCAAAAGGACCAGCTGTGTGGAGCCCACGTGCTCAATCAGACAGAATGATGTTTTCTCAAAAATGGAGAGAATTGTTAGAGGATACCCCCAATCTAGATTTTTACCAAGACTCGGTTATTGGTTTAATTGTCGATAACAAAACGATCAAAGGTGTTGTTACACAACTAGGCTTAAAGATTAAATCGAAGACAGTGATACTAACCAATGGAACATTCCTAAACGGTCTAATCCATGTCGGAGAAAAACAATTTGGCGGAGGTAGAGTTGGTGAAAAAGCTTCATTTGGAATTACTGAAAACTTAACTTCTTTGGGGTTTGTCTCTGGAAGAATGAAGACAGGGACACCACCCCGGGTGGATGGAAGGACCCTTAATTATAACAAAATGGAAGAGCAACCAGGCGACATCAACCCTGGTAAATTCTCTTATCTCCCCTCCTCGCCAACACTCTCGAAACAAAGAAGCTGTTATGTTACGTATACTAACCCCAAAACTCATGATCTTCTAAGAGAAGGTTTCGATCGATCCCCAATGTTTAATGGAAGAATTAAAAGTGTTGGGCCAAGATACTGTCCGTCTGTTGAAGATAAAATTAGCCGTTTCTCTGAAAAAGACAGGCACCAAATATTTGTAGAGCCAGAAGGATGGAACACTGTTGAGGTTTATGTAAATGGCTTCTCAACTTCATTGCCAGAAGAAGTTCAGTACAAAGCCTTAAAATCAGTTCCAGGGTTTGAAGATGTTAAATTTTTTAGACCTGGTTACGCCATTGAGTATGATTATTTCCCTCCTACACAGCTTAAACACTCATTAGAAACCAAGCTCGTTGATGGCCTTTTCTTTGCGGGACAAATAAATGGTACAACTGGGTATGAGGAAGCTGCTTCTCAAGGTCTCATGGCAGGAATAAATGCCTCACTCAAGATTTCTAACAAAGCCCCATTTATTTTAAAAAGGAACGAAGCTTATATTGGGGTTTTAATTGATGACTTAATCACTAAAGGAACTGAAGAGCCCTACAGGATGTTTACATCAAGGGCAGAGTTTAGAATGCTTTTGCGGCAAGACAACGCAGACCTTCGTTTGACTGAGTTGTCAAATAATATAGGTTTGGCGTCAAACGACCGCCTATCTATTGTTCTATCAAAAAAGAAAAAAACAGAACATATGATGGTTTTTATTAAAAACTTAAGCATCAAGCCTGAGCAAATAAATGATATACTTATCAAAAAAGGCTCCTCTCCCATATCTCAGTCTATGAAACTTTTTAAACTTTTTTCTAGGCCTCAGATCTCGTTTAGCGACATATCATCAATTGAAGCTGTTTCAAACTACATAATAGACAATGATGTAAAAGATGAAATTATAGAACAGGTAGAAATTCAGGTCAAATATTCTGGGTATATTGACAAAGAGAGTTCAAATGCAGAAAAATTAAATGCTTTAGAAAANATTTCTATACCAACAAATTTTGATTATTCNAGACTNAAGTGTTTGTCGTCTGAAGCAAAGTCAAAACTAGACAAGATTAANCCCGTNTCNCTATCTCANGCATCTAGGATNAGCGGTGTCTCGCCCGCAGACATAAGCGCNATGCTGGTTTTTATGGGCAGATAATTGTTTCACGTGAAACAAAATTTAAAAATGATAGTTAAAGACCATTTTTTGACAGGAGAAAGTTTTGAAATAAAAAAGGTTTCAAAAGGAGTGCTCACCACCTTACCCAAAACAAACACCCATGATCTAGGGCGTTATTATGATTCAAAAAACTACTACTCACACAGTAGCTCCAAATCGGTTCTGTCTATCCTTTATGATCTCTCGTCAAGATTTATGGTTTTCAGAAAAACAAAGCTTGTGTCAAGATTATTAAAAGATAAAAACAAACTATTGGACTTTGGTTGTGGAAGAGGCAAGTTTCTTTTGTCTGCAAAAAAAAGAGGTTTTGAAGTTTACGGGGTGGAACTTATACATTCTGTTCAAAAAGAATTAATCTCTAAGAACATAAAGGTTTATGACAAGCTTGAGTCTGTTTCAAAACCGGTTAATGTTATCACATTTTGGCACTCACTTGAGCACATTAATGATATTAGCCAAACCTTAATTTTGTCTAGAAAAAATTTACAAGATAAAGGAATACTCATTGTGGCGCTGCCAAACCATGATTCTTTTGATTCAAAATATTATAAAACTTTTTGGGCCGCGTATGATGTGCCTAGACACAGGGTTCACTATAATAAAAAAGGTATTTTACAAACCGTAGAAAAATACGGGTTTAAACACTTGTCAACAAAACCAATGATCTTAGATTCAATTTATGTTTCGATTCTATCCGAAAAATATAAAGGAACTAGAATGTATTATTTATTTGGTTTTTTTATTGGTGTTCTTTCCAATTTACTAGCTATGTTCTCCAAAGAATATAGCTCAAACATATTTATTTTTGAAAAAACGAACTAATAAGCCTTTTACACTGTTTTCGTGACCGAATTAAACCATAACCCTAAAAAACCTTTAATCAGCCTTAAACGCAAAGTATACAAGTTTTTCTAAACACAAATTGTTGTAAATACAACAAAACAGCTAAAGGTTTTTGATCAATGAAAATAGATATCCACAAAAACCAACCAAATTGAGTAAAGATAGATTGTATTGTTTTGTTTTTTGTGTTTGAATTGTAATGAGCGCAAGGCCAATCAGCATCCCAATTTTTCCCTCATTTGAATCAATAAAAAATGGTGAAACCATCATAAAAGCAGTTCCTATATATATCACAACATACTTATACAGTTTGTTGTTTTTATCTTTTTTGTTTTTTTTAACCCCCATGTATGAGTTTTGTTGTTTTAAAAGCAATGTCTGTGGCTATCATTGAAAGCTTCACGTTTCTGCTCGATTCGTAAATTGCGCTCTCAAATCCTGAACTTAATTCTTCTATGTTGTTTTTTGTGATAAATTTTGAAAATGCATCAAAATTAAATTCTGTTGTTGGTTTAAACGATACAAGCTCTTCAATTTCAATGTTTTTTAAATAAGCCTGCCTTAAAAGCTCAATCGAAAATTTAAAAAAACCCTGGGCATCCTGCTTGTCCATTTTACCCACAATTCTAGACCAGTTTATAAGTTGAGCCAAACTTTTAGAGTTTTTATTTGCCTGAAAGGCATTTCTCATAAGATCACTAAAAAGGGCNTCAAACTCATTATTTTCAAGAGCTCCAGTTCTTTTTTTATTTATTCCACCGCTTCCAATAACCTGACATCTTGAAACTATAGTTGGCAATAGTTTTCTAATGTCTTCTGTCAATAATATAAAGACTGTTTCATGTCCAGGCTCTTCAATTGTTTTGAGCAACATATTGGATGCCTCTTCATTCATTTTGTCTGCCATCCAGAAAATTATAATCCTAAAATTAGAATGAAAAGAAGAAACTGCTAATTTTTTGATTACAGATCTTACAGAATCTATNTTTATTATTGGNTGTTTATTCCCATATGAAATTGTCTCTTTCCACTTCGATAAAGACACCCTCATATTGTTTTTTAGCGCCATTTCAGACCAGGTTTTATAATGGTAATCATAAAGATCCTTTTTTTTATTGTTTGAGATTGGTATTGGAAAGACGATGTGTAAATCTGGNTATGAAAGAGAGTGTAGGTCTTTTACAATCTTATTTTGATTCACAGGATTTTGCTCATTAGATAAAAGTATTTTTTTGGCAAACTCTAAAGACATTTCCAATTCAGAGTTTANCCCATCAGTCTCAAAAATTAATGCATTAGGAATTCTTTTGGACTCAACAATTCTCTCTAGTTCGTCGCTTATTTTTTTGATTTCCATTATCCACTAAATTTAATATTTAAAACTAACAAATAGCATATATTTGAAGCTATTATGAGAACCATCGATGATTTTAATTTTAAAGAAAAAAAAGTNCTCATTAGGGTTGATTTCAACGTTCCTCTTGAAAAAGGAAGGGTTACTGATACAACAAGAATTAAGTCTGCTGTTCCAACCATTTCAAAAATAATTAAGGATGGTGGAGCATGTATATTAATGAGTCATCTTGGGCGACCCAATGGTTTCGAAGATCAATTTTCATTAATTCAAATTAAATCAGAACTTGACAAGATTTTAAAAATAGAAACTAAATTTTGTACTGATTGTGTTGGACCAATAGCGGAGCACATGTCTCAAAAATTATTGATGGGTGAGGTTTTGTTGTTGGAAAATCTTCGTTTTTATAGTGAAGAAACCCAGGGTGATGAGAGGTTTTCCAAAAAGCTGTCCCAGCATGCAAGCTGCTACGTGAATGATGCTTTTGGAACAGCGCACAGAGCGCACGCTTCGACCACGGTTGTTGCAAAATATTTTGAAAACAAGTTTTTTGGAAAGCTACTTGAAAAGGAAGTTCTTGCTTTAAAAAAAGTAATGAACAATGGAGCTTCTCCAATCCTTGCTGTTTTAGGGGGCTCGAAAATTTCATCAAAAATCCCGATTATTGAAAATATAATTGACAAGGTCGACGACATAATAATCGGCGGAGGAATGTCATTCACGTTTATCAAAGCTTTAGGAGGAAAAATTGGATCATCAATACACGAGGACTCAATGACAGAAAAAGCATTGAGTATTCTTGAGCTTGCAGAACAAAAAAACACAAAAATTCACTTACCTATTGATGTCGTTTGTGCAAAAGAATTTAAAGAAGGAGCAGAATCAAAAATATTTGCCATTGACTCTATTCCCGATGAATATGAAGGCTTAGACTCAGGGCCTAAATCATTAGAAAATTTTAAAAAAATTATTATGTCCTCAAAAACCATTTTATGGAATGGTCCGGTTGGTGTTTTTGAACTTGAAAGCTTTTCCAAAGGAACCAAAGAAATAGGTACAGCCATCTCAAAAAGCACGAAAAGTGGCGCTTTTTCATTGGTGGGTGGGGGAGACTCGGTTGCAGCGGTTAAGAAGTTTAAACTTGAAAATGAAGTAAGCTATGTCTCAACTGGTGGCGGAGCAATGCTTGAAAGTTTAGAGGGCAAGATTTTACCAGGAATTAGTGCGCTTAAAAAATGAAAAAATACTTAGTTGTCATATATGTTGTTTTTTTTCTTCAATCTTGTGAGGACAATAAAGTTGTTTACAAACCAGAGTCATCTGCACGAATTAATTCAATAACAGTTGTAGTTGATAATGACAGCTGGAACAACACAATTGGAGATAAAATAAGAAATTTATACGCAGATGAATATGAGGGGCTTCCACAAATAGAAGAAAGATTCACATTAAAACAAATGCCTTATGAAGCATTTAGTGGTTTTTCAAGATCAAGCCGCAACATTATATTTATTAATAAAAAATCTAACCCAGAATTCTTTTTTGAGGTTGATAAATATGCAAGACCACAAATATACCTCGAGATAAAAGGGAACAGTATAAAATCCATATTAGAGCAGATCGATAAATCCAAAAAAGAAGCAATCAATAAATTCACAAATGGTGAGATTGAAGAAAGTAAAAGAAGAATTCTAAAATCCCCTTTAAAAGACACAAAGGCTATGGATGATTTTTTAATAAATATGAAAATGCCATCTGCGTATAGTTTATACAAAAAAGACAAAAACTTTATTTGGTATCAAAAACAAATTCAAAAAGGGCACTCTAACATAATTGTAACAAAACTTCCCAGCCAAAAAAACATTTTTGACTATAACATTCCAAACCTAATAAAGCTAAGAGATTCCATTGGTGAAGTTTTCTTGCCAGGTAGAAATCCAGAAAGTTTTATGATTAGTGAAAAAGAGTATTTACCTTATCAAAAAAAGGTAAACTATTATGGAATAAAAATGCTTGAAACCAGAGGAACATGGGAGGTGAAAGGAGATTTTATGGGAGGCCCTTTTTTAAATTATCTGATTGAAGACAAATTAAATGATAGAGTTCTTTTTGTCGAAGGATTTGTGTTTGCACCCTCAAAAAGAAAAAGGGATAATATTATTGAATTAGAAGCAATTATTAAGTCATTAAAGCTTAAAAAAGAATTTAATTAGAATCGTCTTTGCTTTCTTCTTTTTCCTCTTCTTTGGTTGCTTTTTTAAATTCTTTTATTCCCTTGCCAAAACCGCCCATTAACTCAGGAATTTTCTTCCCGCCAAACAATAAGAGAACAACTAGTAGTATAATAATTATTTGCCAAGGTCCAATTGCATATAGTAAATATAAGTTCATACTAGATATTTAGTGCTAATTTAAAAATAAAATTTACTCTTTCATTGATTGTAATGCAAAACTTACTGTTTGTTATATTTGTTGTTCTAGATGGAAAATTCAAAAAAAAAGAGCACAAGAAAGAAGGATCCTAAAAATTACAGGCTAGTCATTCAGGAGGAAAAAACCTATGAAGAAAAATTTTCTCTCAAACTTTCTAGGTCCAACGTTTTTTTAATAGGCACATTTATCTCGTTAATTATTATATCAATCACAACTGTTATTATTTTTTTTACGCCTGTCCGCGAATATATCCCAGGCTATGACACAACAAAAATGAGAGTACAGGCAATTAACAACCTAGAAAAATTAGACTCTTTAATCAATCAGTTGTCTACAAACGAAAACTACCTTGAAGCTGTTTTCAAAACAATAAATGGAGAAGAATACAAGAACATTTATACAAATGAGAGTCAACGGATTAGTGTAGATCTTTCGGAGTTAGACATGAGCCTGAGAGCTGAAGATTCAATTCTAAGAAAAATTGTTGAAAGAGAAGACAAGTTTAATGTTATTGAGTCTGAAACCCAAAAACTAAATTTAGAAATGTCTGCGCCAGTTAGAGGGATAATTATAGAATCATTTGACATGTCCATTAAGCATTTTGGAGTAGATGTTGTTTTAAAAGAACAAACACCAGTAAAAGCTGTAGCTGACGGAATTGTTCTATTGTCAGAATGGACAATTGACTCTGGACATACTGTTATTGTATATCACAGAGATCAACTAACCAGTATCTATAAACACAATTACCTATCAAAAGTTAAAACAGGGGATTATGTAAAACAGGGTCAAGTGGTTGCTCTTTCAGGAAATACAGGTGAACTAACAAGCGGACCCCACCTTCATTTTGAGTTGTGGGATTCAAATGGTCCAATCAATCCTGAGGACTTTATTGTTTTTTAATAGCCTATGATTAGTCTTATTGCAAAGATTGTGGCTCATTTTAGGGTTAGTAAAATTCAAAAAACTTATACAAAAGCGATCAAAATCCAAGATGACACCCTGCTTAGGCTGATTAAAAAAGCAGCAAACACAAAGTTTGGTAGAGATCATAAATTCACCACTATTTCAAATTATGAGGATTTTAAAAACATGGTACCCATCAGAGATTATGAATCTATTAAAAAATATGTAAAAGATATTCAGAAAGGTAAAGAAAATATACTCTGGCCAGGAAAGCCAAAATATTTAGCCAAAACATCAGGAACAACAAGTGGGGTAAAACTTATTCCGATAACAAAAGAATCTTTGCCTTTTCATATAAATTCCTCAAGAGATGCGATACTCTTTTATATTAAACAAACTGGTGATAGCGAGTTTTTAAATGGAAAAAATATTTTTATTCAAGGTTCACCAGCACTGGAAAACTTGAACGGAATTCTAATTGGAAGACTATCAGGCATAGTAGCCCATCATGTTCCAAAGTATTTACAATCCAGAAACCTACCAACAATGAAGACCAATTCAATAGATGATTGGGAGTCAAAAATTGACGCTATATGTGAAGAGACATGCGATAAGGACTTAAGAGTAATCGGAGGAATACCATCATGGGTGCAGATGTATTTGGAGAGGCTGTTGAACAATAAAAAAGAAAAAAAAGTAATTGATTTGTTTAAGAACCTTTCGTTATTTGTATATGGTGGAGTAAATTTTGAGCCATACAAAAGAATTTTTTTAAAACTCATTGGTAGAAAAATTAATACAATTGAATATTATCCTGCATCAGAGGGTTTTTTTGCATACCAAAATGATCAGAATGACCCCTCACTTCTTTTGCAGTATAATTCTGAAATTTTTTATGAGTTTGTAGAGATTGATCAGATTGAAAAAAAACACCCGAACCGACTGAATCTTTCTCAGGTTGTGCTTAATAAAAATTACGTAATGATAATTTCGTCAAACGCAGGTTTGTGGGCCTATAATACGGGTGATACCGTTATGTTCAAATCAATTAATCCACCAAAAATAATTGTAACAGGGAGATATAAACACTATATATCAGCTTTTGGAGAGCATGTCATTTCCTCTGAGGTGGAGCAAAGTATAAAGTTTGCAATTGGTAAAACCAAACTTGTGGTCAAAGAGTTTACTGTAGCACCAATGATTGATGTTTCAAAACCGGACTTGCCTCACCACGAGTGGTGGATCGAATTTGATAAAGGCACTAATCCTGGTCATAAATTTGCAGAAATTGTTGATTCTGAAATGAAGAATCAAAATATATATTACAAGGACTTGGTAGATGGAAAGGTTTTACAACCACTAAAAGTGGTTAACGTGCCAACAGGATCATTTAAGAAATACATGAAATCTATAGGTAAATTAGGGGGGCAAAATAAAGTCCCAAGATTATCAAACAATAGAGAATTTGTTACAGGTTTAAATAAGTACATTAAAAAAACAGAATCTAAAAATTAAGCTTTAATTTTAGTTTGTGAATATTTTAATCGTTGGTTCTGGAGCTAGAGAAAGTGCATTCATCTGGAAATTAAACCAATCTAAGAAAGACATTAAATTATTCTCAATAAACCCAAATGCTGGCGCAGCAGAATTTTCCACGCCCATATATACAGAAAAGGAAGATTTAGCATTTATCAAATCTAAAGTAGTTGAACATAAAATTGATATGGTTTTAGTTGGCCCAGAAATCCCCTTGATTAACGGGATACAGGATTTTTTAAAAAATGATCCAAGCACTAAAAAAACATCAGTCATTGGGCCTTCAAAAAAAGGGGCGCAATTAGAAGGAAGTAAGGATTATGCTAAAAACTTTATGGCGAAATACAACATACCAACAGCGAAATATAAGTCATTTTCGCAAGCTGAAATNCAAGAAGGTTTAAAATATTTAGAAACGATTAATCCACCCTATGTTTTGAAAGCAGATGGTCCCGCAGCCGGTAAAGGTGTGCTAATAATAGATGAATTAGATGAAGCAAAAACCCAATTCGAGGATATGCTTCTTGGTAAGTTTGGAGAATCGTCAAAGACTGTTGTTGTTGAGGAATTTTTAGATGGAATTGAAATGTCATGCTTTGTTTTATTTGATGGAAAAAATTACAAAGTTTTACCATATGCAAAGGATTACAAAAGAATTGGTGAAAANGACACAGGNCTTAACACTGGTGGGATGGGTTCAGTTTCACCCGTGCCATTTCTAGATAAAAAATTAAAGCAAAAAATTGAGGATAAAATTATAAAACCAACTGTTGAGGGAATTAAAAATGAGAATATAGATTATAAAGGGTTTATTTTTATTGGCTTGATAAATGTTAAAAATGAGCCATACGTTATTGAATATAACGTTAGAATGGGAGACCCCGAAACACAAGTGGTCTTGTCAAGATTAAAAAATGATTTTGTAGATGTTTTAACTTGTTGCGAAAACCAAACCCTAGATAAGATAGACTTTCATTTTGACATGAAAACCTATACAAATGTTGTCTTAGCATCTGGGGGGTACCCTGAAAAATATGAAAAAGGAAAACTAATAACAGGCCTTGATAAAGTTTCCGAAAGCACCATATTTCATGCTGGAACAATAAAAAAAGACAATAATATACACACTAATGGAGGAAGGGTGCTGTCAATTGTTTCATCTGCACCTAAAATGAAGGAGGCACTAAGAAAATCATACAATACAATTTCTAAAATAGATTTTGAAGGTAAGACTTTTCGTAAAGATATTGGTTTTGACTTATAGGAAAGAGTGGGCCGTCACATCTTTATTTTCTTCACCAGACTTATCAAACTTTAACAACTGGAGTGTCCAATAAATAAGAGCACCACTGATAACTAGTATGAGAGAAAAATTGATTGCATTCTGAAAAAGCCAATTAGAGATCTCCAAGCGAATAAAATCAAAAGGAATAAATAAAACCTCTACGAACAGAAACTCAATTGCAGCAAATAAATCTTTAACTTCCATATTAAATACAATACAAATTTAATCTAATTTTGTTTATTGTTTATATATTTAATTATAAATGTCAGTAAGTTCAACTTGTAATAAAGTATTTAAAATAGCGATTGACGATTATCACAAGGTGAACTCTGTAGACGCGCAAAACAAAAATCCATTTAAAGACTCTTCATCACTTGAAAAAATAATTTATGATAAGTGTTGGATTGATACGGTTCAGTGGCATTTAGAGGATATTATAAGAAAACCAAACATTGAACCTTACGAAGCTTTAAAAATCAAAAGGAGGATCGATTCTAGCAACCAAGACAGGACTGAAATGGTTGAAGAATTAGATGATTATTTTTTCAAAAAATTTTCGAATAAAAAACTCGAAAAAAACACAATTTTAAATACAGAAACACCAGCATGGGCTGTTGATCGGTTGTCTATTTTGTCTTTAAAAATATATCACATGAAAGAGGAGGCTGAAAGAAATTCTGCATCTGAAAATCATCGAAAAAAATGCTCAGTAAAACTAAATATTTTAATGGAACAACAAGTAAACTTATCCACAGCAATTGATCAATTATTTGATAATATATTAAATGGAAAAGTAAGAATAGCAACCTATAAGCAAATGAAAATGTATAATGATGAATCTCTAAATCCAGAGCTTTACTCACAAAATGATTAATGAAAAAAAAACATTAATTTTTAGATTTTCATCAATGGGGGATGTCGTTATGACAATCCCTGTTCTCAGATGTCTTGAGAAAAAGTACCCTAATGAAAAATTTATTTTTGTAACAAGAAAAAAGTTCGCTCCTTTTTTCACAGAATTTAACAACATTACATTTTTTGAGGCGGATTTTAAAAATAGACATAGAGGTTTTTTTGGGCTTTTAAGGTTGTTTAAAGATTTGAAAAAAACAAATCCAACTAAAGTTGCTGACCTTCACAATGTATTAAGAACTAGGGTCCTAAAACTTTTATTTCAACTATCATTTCATAATGTAGTTTCTGTTGACAAAAAACGAAATGAAAGAAAAGCTCTGACACGAAAAAAAAATAAAATATTCAAACCACTAACATCAGTTCATTTTAATTATCAAGAAGTGTTTAATAAACTAGGGTTTAACATTGACCTAACCAGAGACCACTCTTTTCCGCCTTCAAAAAATTTTAATTTAAATACTGAAAAGATTGAACTTAATGATAGAAAAATTATAGGAATTGCTCCCTTTGCCAAGTATTTAACAAAGATTTATCCTTTAGATTTGATGCAGAAAATAGTTGGTTTTCTAGATCAAAAACATACGGTTTTTTTATTTGGATTTGGAAAATTTGAAATGGGTATAATTGAAAAGTGGTCCCAAGCATTTAAAAATGTTTATTCTTGTTCAAGTTTTGGTGGTTTTGAAAATGAGATTGCAATAATTTCAAATTTAGACTTGATGGTTTCAATGGATTCNGCCAATGGTCATATAGCATCCATTTACAACATACCTGTTATTACCATGTGGGGACTAACTCATCCTTACACTGGTTTCACAACTTTTAATTCAGACCCAGAAAACCAACTTTGTGTTGATAGAGAAAAGTATCCTTTGGTTCCAAATTCTATTTATGGCAACAAGGAACTTAAGGGTTATGAAGATGCAATGAGATCTATAAGCTATAATGAAGTTTTAGCAAGAGTTGAGAGCAATTTAAACCGCTAGACATCATCAAAATCTATTGTTATTTCACCACNTAATGGTTTTGAAATGCAAGCAAGCACAAACCCTTCGTCTTGCTCCTCATCAGAAAGCGCATATTCATCCTCCATTTGAGCCTTGCCTGATACAACCTTACAAATACAGGTTGTACAAATACCACCTTGACATGAGTGTGGAGCATCAATTCCGTTTTCTAAAGCACCATCTAAGATGGTTTTATCAGAATCCATTACAAACTCATGTTTTTCATCATCTAAAATTACTGTTACATTTGTAGTGTCTGCCATATTCGTGCAATTATATGAAATATTTTATAATTAATACAGATGTATAAGAAACTAGGGCTTATTTTTTCTACAGTAATAATTATTTCTTGCTCTTCAAAAAAAGAACCTGTGATTTCCTTGAAACCAATAAAGGCTAAATATAACATCCTGTATAATGGTAATCTTTTTCTAGATGAAGGGGTTAAAAAGCTTGAAGATCTATACTTTGAAAATTATTGGGGTGTTTTGCCTCCAATCGTAGGAAACAATGTATTAGAACTGGAATCAGACTATCCAACAAAAAATTTTACTCGATCGGAGGAAAAAGCGATAAAAGTTATTCAAAGATTTGGAAATGATAACAATATAGATTCGGACTACATTAACAATGCCTACTTGCTTTTAGGTAAATCTAGATTTTATGACAAAAGGTTCATTTCTTCTTTACAAGCATTCAATTATATAACTAAACAAGAAAATACATCCAATGTTTGGTACGAAGCAACTTTTTGGAAAGCACTCATTAACTCGAATTTAGGACAGAAAAGCTTGGCAATTTCAATAATTGACAAAGCAATAAACAAAAAGTCCATTTCAAATGAAAATAAATCAAAACTATATTTAGCAAAATCAGAGATTAACTATACTTATAAAGATTACGACTCTTTAATTTTTAATTTAAAAAAGTCTATTGCATTTTCGAAAGATAAGAATCAGAATGCAAGGTCTAGTTTTATAATTGGACAAGTTTACATGGACAGAGGCTATAAAGATTCAGCAAAAGTTTATTTTACAAAAACAATTAGTTTACACAAGAATAAGGCTTCAGGACTGGTTATAAATTCGAAGCTATTTAATTTAAATCTTAAAAAAGCATCAAATGAAAAAGACTTTTCAAAACTGAGCTCCGATTTAAGAAGCTTTGGACAGGTTCCTAGAATTAATTTTTACAGCGCAAAAAAACTACTTCAAACAAACGAATACGACAAAGCAAAAAAACTATTAAAGCAGGCAATTAGAATCAATGAAAAAGATAAAAATTTGTTTACTAATGCATATAACGAGCTTTATTTGACAGAGTTAAAAAACAAAAACTATTTATCTTCTTCAAACTATTTAGATACCCTTATTACATATTACGACCCTAACTCAAAGTCATACCTTACTTTAAATGATCAAAGAGACAAGTTAAATTTAATTGCAGATTTAGTTAAACAAAATAAAGATATTGACTCGTTAATTTATATGAGTCAGTTTTCTGATGCAGAAATCAATTTAATAATAAATAAAGAGAATAAGTCAAACTCTTTCGAAGAAAAAAACATAAATATCTCAAGCCAAAATATAAGTTCATTTTATTTTGAAAACAATCTTGCTGTCCAAAACGGGAAAAGAATTTTTTTAATTAAATGGGGGAATCGATCAAATGTTGATAATTGGAGAACCAACGCTGTTGGATCATTGAATACAGGATTGCAAAATGAGAATAAACAAAATCCAGTTAAAGAGCTAAAATCCTATAATAATCTACCAAGATCTCCCAGAGAAAAAGACAGTTTAAAAAATATTTCCAATGAAAATTTCTCAAAACTTGGGCTATACTTGTATGAATACTTCAATGATAAAACAAGTTCTGAAGAGGTGCTTTCTAAAGTTGAATTAAAAGGAAAAGTAGGAGTAAAAGAGTTTCTGCAAAGCAAATATTATTTATACCAAATATATTCTTCAAATGAATTGAATGATCCTAAAAAAGCACTGGAAATCAAGAATTTTATCAACTCTAAATATCCGAGTTCACAATTTGCAAAGTTTCTTAGAAATCAACAACTAAAAACTTTGCCAGAAAACACCAAAGATTCTTTGTTGGACCATATAAAAGTAAAAACTGCTTCAAACAAATACTCCCTGGCATTGAATATAATTGATTCTTTAATGAATGTGTCAGCAAGCAGAGATTTCCGATTTAACTTGTACGAGCAAAAGCTCACCATCTTTGGCAGGATTTACAAGTTAGAAAGGTATCTCGAAGAGTTGAAGAACATAAGTGTTTTATATCCAGAAAAGGCNGAATTTTTTTCAAAAAAAGTGGAGTATGTTCAAAATATTATAGAGAAAAACAAGGTTTTATATAAGGATAATGAGTATGTTCTGGTTTACACTGACATTGAGGATAGTGAATCACAACTAACAAAAAAGTATGATTTTGTAAAAGAACCATATAAAAATAATGTATATCTAACGGTCAAATACGGCTTTCTCAATATTGAAGAAGCTGAAAAGTTTGCTGATTCAATCACTCAAAACAAAAAAATATTGTCAAACAATAAATATTTTGTATTTTCGACGGCCCAGTATATTAATATGCTGATTTTTAAAACTTTAGATATTATTAAAAACTAGATCATGGCAGAGAATAAATTTTTTTCATCACCCTCAGTAGACATTATTGAATCATCGACAAAAATTGTCGGAGATATTTTCTCCGAAGCAGACTTTAGAATTGATGGCATAGTTGAGGGGAATATTACCACTTCTGGAAAAATTGTTGTTGGAAAATCTGGTAAAATCAATGGTAAAATCAATTGCTCAAATGCTGATATTTCTGGCTCAACCTCTGGTAAAATTGAAGTTGCCGAAGTTCTTTCCCTTATGTCAGAGTCTCTAATTCAAGGTGATATTATTACTGGAAAACTTTCAGTTGAGGAAGGCGCCCAAGTAGAGGCTTCAATATCCATGAAATCAGGTAAACAGCTAAAAGCTGTTGAAAGCAAAACTGAAAATAAAACACAGTCTGAAAAAACAGCCTAATCCTTTATTGGTCTTTGCTGTAATCAGCTTTGAAATGGGGATTATTATGTTCTTGTTTTCGAGACTTGGAAAGTGGCTTGACGCTTACTGCAAATTAGAAAAGCTTTTTACATTTTCATTTACATTTTTAGGCTTCATTTTGGCGTTTTATATTGTTTATAAACAAGTAAATAAACTTCATAAATAGCTTTATTTTTTAACTAATTGTTCTAACTTTGCAGGCATATATTTTACAGTAAACCTGGAATGTTTTTTTCAAAAAAATTTCTCTTTTTAACACTATTTTCAACGTTCACTTTTTTTACTGCTTTCTCTGCAGAATCTTTTGACGAAAAGGAAGATAGAAAAACAGAAATAAAAAAATATATAACCCATCACTTAAAAGACTCTCACAGTTTTTATTTGACATCATACACAAAAGATGATGGAAAAAAAGTTTACATAGAGCTGCCATTACCTGTGATATTATATGACAATGGTCTTAAGTTTTTTATATCATCTGACTTTAAAAACGGAAAAGAGGTTGTCGCCGATAATGAAAGTTTTTATAGAATGAATTATGACAACAATAAAATCTATAAGACAAACTCTCAGGGCGACATAATTAAAGATGAAAACGGTAAAATCACAAATGAAAAGCCTTTAGATTTTTCAATTACAAAAAATATTGTAACCATACTTCTTGTTTCCTTTCTGATGTTATTTTTATTTAACTCACTTGCAAGATCGTATTCAAGAAACAATGGCATTGCTGATGGTGTAGGCAGATTTTTAGAGCCAATAATTTTATATGTTAGAGATGAAATTGCAATTCCTGGAATTGGACAAAAAAAGTACAAAAACTACATGAGTTACCTGTTAACGGTTTTCTTCTTTATTTGGTTTTTGAATATGCTAGGATTAACACCTTTAGGCGTTAATGTTACCGGAAACATAGCTGTTACATTTTCTTTAGCTTTATTAACTTTCTTATTAACTAATTTAACCGCTAATAAAAATTACTGGGGTCATATTTTTTGGATGCCAGGTGTGCCAATACCATTAAAAATTATATTGGCACCAATCGAATTTTTGGGCTTATTCATAAAGCCCTTTTCACTACTAATACGTTTATATGCAAACATTCAAGCTGGACATATTGTATTATACAGCCTAATTGGATTAATGTTTGTTTTTCAAAATTGGATTGGAAGTAGCTTGTCTTTTGTGCTTGCATTTTTTATATCAATCATTGAGATCTTAGTAGCGTTATTACAAGCGTACATTTTTACTATGTTATCCGCGTTATATTTTGGATTTGCTGTTGAGGACCATAGTGAAACTGAACATTAAAATGAATAAATTTAAATTAAATATATAATTATGGAAATACCTTTAATAGTAGGCGGAGGCCTAGTCGTAATCGGAGTTGGAATTGGAATTGGTCAAATTGGAAAAGGAGCAATGGAGGCTATCGGTCGTCAGCCTGAAGCTAGTGGAAAGATACAGGTAGCGGGAATTATTTTTGCTGCATTGATCGAGGGAATTGGTTTTGCTGCTTTATTTGCACTTTAATAACTTTTAGCTTTTATGGAAAAATTAATTGAAGAATTTTCAATTGGTTTGTTTTTTTGGCAAACTGTTATCTTTTTGTTATTGATATGGCTATTAAAAAAATATGCTTGGACACCCATCTTGAATACAATTAATGACAGGGAAGAGGGTATAAAAAACGCTCTAGAGTCTGCTGAAAAAGCAAGAGAGGAAATAAAGACATTAAAGGCCAGCAATGACAAGGTACTTAAAGAAGCAAAAATTGAACGTGATAATATTTTAAAAGAAGCGAGTGTTCTTAAAAAGTCCATTTTGGAAGAAGCTAAAACCGAAGCTAAAACTGAAGCCCAAAAAATCATTGACAATGCAAATGATTCTATCAAAAATGAAAAAGAAGCTGCTGTTACTGAAATTAAAAAACAAGTTGCTACGCTTTCAATTGAAATAGCTGAAAAGCTTATAAAAGAAAAGCTTTCGGACGATGATAAACAAATGAAAATTGTTAAAGAATTAATAAAAGACGTTAAACTCAAATGAATAATACAAGGGCTGCAAAAAGATATGCAAAAGCTTTCTTGAGCATTACAAAATCAGAAAATGATTTGAGTATAATGTTTAAAGATATGAGCTCTGTGAAAAAAGCCTTTGAGCAGTCACAGGAGTTAAAACTATTTATTGATTCAAAAGTTATAAAAGAAACAGACAAAGTAGAAACCCTAAAAATGGTATTCCCTGATTTATCGACTTATTCAATAAATCTGCTTAATCATATTATGAATAGCGGCCGTATTGATTTGTTTGATGATGTAGCTAAATGTTTTGTTGAACTTTATAATGAAAAAATGGGCAACCAAAATGTTACTTTGATTTCTGCATCTAAGTTGTCAGAAACTATACTTACAGAAATCAAATCCAAAGTAAAATCTTTAACATCCAAAAATGTTTATCTTACTAATAAAGTAGATAAAAACCTAATAGGAGGTTTTATACTTAAAGTCGGGGACAAGCAATACGACGCAAGCTTCAAACAACAATTGAAGAATTTAGAGCAAGAAATTTTCAATACATCAATACAATAAATTATGGCAGATATAAAACCAGCTGAAATATCAGCAATTATAAAGAAACAATTAACAGGATCAGATATTGGACCTTCTCTTGCAGAAGTTGGAACCGTTCTACAAGTAGGTGATGGAATAGCTAGGGTTTATGGCCTTTCAAATGTACAGTACGGCGAATTGGTAAAATTTGAAAATGGCATGGAGGGCATAGTCCTAAATCTTGAGGAAGACTACTACCTGGTAAAATTTTATCTTCATTAAAATTTTGTGAAGAAGAAGTTGAGCCATCGACAATTGAATTTCTTTTCTCTAAATTCTGAAACCTATATTGATAGTCAGCTTGAATTTTTGTTAA
>FUFK010044738.1_pt1 | contig 30343 bp, 33 predicted proteins | sample 1021851 | NCBI WGS metagenome assembly FUFK01 (sample SAMEA51879418, study PRJEB19060) | metagenome | reverse complement strand
CACTCACATCTATCAAGTCTAGACGGTTTGCACCGCTNTTTGCATCATCATCGTTTGGTATAGGATCTAACTCTGAATTTGTCANCTCATGATTAATCAAAACCCAGTTGTTNTCTGGTGTTACTTTAATGTCAATTATTCTTGCAACTTCAGCATAATATGTTGACAGCAAAACAATGTTATTTGGCTCACTAATATCTAGGATTTCAAATTGGTTATAGCTGGAAACATAAGCGAAACAGCCTCCTTTACCGTCACTATTGTCGCAGTCTTCCAAGAAGTTTCCTTCTATTGCTATTTCTGAATTATCCCCAGGCGTAGGGGCCTTGTTCTTGTATTCAGGCAAGCAAGGCCTTCCAGCAGTATTGTCTAATTCAGCAGGAGGNTTTTCATTTCCATCACAATTAAGATTATGATAATCAATAAGAGTTATATTATCAGTTTGAAGAAAGTGNTGCATCAAATTGGTGTGTTGGTGATTTTTGTCTAATCCAGTACAGTTTTCACAATTTTCAGATTCTACTATAGGGTCTATCCACCCACCTGTGTCGCTTTTGTCATTTGAGTCACTATCTAAGCATCCNGAGAAAGATAATGCAAAAAATAAAAAGGTTATACTGTAACTAACGTTTTTCGTGTTATTCATCATATCACACCATACCTATACTCTCTGAGCACATTATATAGTTTAATACGGGTGTCTTTTCGGAAATATGGAAAAAGAAATATCTCCATTAAAAACTGTACCAACGCTGCGTCAATTGGCTATGCCGAAAGACACTAATGCCCTAGGTACTATTTTTGGAGGCGTAATATTGAGCCAAATTGATCAAGCTGCAGCCATCGAGGCGCATAAATATCACAAGGGTGCAGTTGTAACAGTGGCTATGGATGAAATAGAATTCAAACAACCAGTTTTTGTCGGAGATGTAGTTTCCTATTATGCTTCAACACACAAATTAGGTAGAACTTCAGTTACCATTGATGTACATGTTTTTGCTCAAAGACAATTTGCAGAGGAAGATGATTTTATCCCAGTAACAGAAGCTAGAGCAGTTATGGTGGCCGTTGATGAAAATAATAAACCGATAGCTTTGAACAAGTGAATATAGCTTTACTAATTGCAGCCCTTGTTTTCTTAATTCCAATGTATATTACTCCTGGACCTAACAATATTTTGTGTGCAGTCCACGGATCACAGCACGGTTTTCGTGCTACTCTTCCTTTGATTTCAGGATTTGTTATTGGTTGGATAATAATGGGAGCTTTTACGGCACTCGCAATTGATTTTTTAGAACAAAATACAGGNATTCTCACTTATCTTACATTTGTTGGAGCATCGTACATGGTTTATTTATCTTACAAAATTGCAACTTCTAAACCAATTGATGACGGGATTAATGAAAGCCAGAGATTATCTCCACGCACAGGTATGTTTTTGCAATTTGTTAATGGTAAAGCTTGGATTCATGATATAGTTTTGTTAGGTAGTTTTGGAACAGTTTTTGGCGCAGGTTTCTGGGCAAAGATGGCACTTATTCTATTTTCTACAATTATTTGTCTTCCATTCGTAGCTCTATGGGCTGCATTTGGTACTTTTTTGAGAAAATTTTTTACCACTCCTGAATCTTCATCATTGCTGAATAAAGTCATGGGATTTTCGTTGTTTATTGTTGCAATATGGCTTATTGTGTAAAGTAGCCTCTCAGCACTCATAGGGCTCTTCAAAGCACAAGGCTCAGCCACAATATTACATCACAGAGGCAATTGCTCAAAGGTATGGGCAAAAATAATTAATTGATAGATAATATTATTAGGGATATTCCATCTGAAAAATAGGTGCTAGCAAACAAAAAACCTAAGAGGTTGCCAGAATGGTTCAAAGTTACCTTACCTACAGGTGAGGATATGCAGCGTTACAATTCAACTACTTCATCAGTTAAGGATAATCAATTACATACTGTGTGCGAAGAAGCACGGTGTCCAAATATTCATGATTGTTGGGGAAGAGGTACAGCTACCTTCATGATTGCAGGAAAGGCTTGCACTCGCGGCTGCAGGTTTTGTGCCGTAGACACAATTCGCAACCCACCGCCGCCAGATGAAGATGAGCCAACCAAACTCGCCCAAGCAATAAACAACATGGGATTGACTTACTCTGTTATTACGGTAGTGAATAGAGATGATATGGAAGATGGAGGAGCATCACACTACAAGAAATGCATAGATAAAGTAAGCGAAGTATGCCCTAAAGTAGGTATTGAATTCTTGTGTAGTGATTTGAGCGGTAATATTAATGCACTAGAATTTTTATTGACAGACTCGCCGCTTACTGTGTTTGCTCATAATGTTGAGACAGTCAGAAGACTTACGCCAAGGGTTAGAGACCCAAGNGCTACTTTTGATCAAAGTTTATTAATATTGGAAAAGGCTAAAGAATTTAGGCCTGATATAATCACTAAAACAAGTATAATGCTTGGACTAGGTGAAACTGAAGAAGATTTGTTAAGTGCGTTCAAGGAACTTAGAGAGGCTAACGTTGATTTATTGACTTTAGGTCAATATCTTTCCCCAGGTCCTAGGTACCATCCAGTAGTATCGTTTCCTTCACCTGAAACTTTTGATAGCCTTGCCCAGATAGCAAAAGACATGGGTTTCAAAGCAATAGCTTCAGGCCCAATGGTTCGTTCTTCTTATAGAGCCGAATCATTAGTAGCTGCAGCGAAAGGCGAAACATTTGATATTGAATTGAAGGTGGTAGCTTGAGTAAGAAGGGAAAAACGTTATTTGTTCCAGATGCTCCATTTAGACCAGGAGATAAACCGGATTTTTCAAATCTAAATTTACCTGAAGCAGGTTCTTCAGATAAACCAGATATACTAGTAGATCCTTCAGATATTCGGGATCTTGCGTTTGGGTTGGTAAGAGTTTTGGATGATAATCATAAAGCTGTAGGCTCTTGGAATCCGAATCTTCAGCCTTCTGTTCTCAAAGAAGGATTAAGGCACATGACTTTGTTGAGAATTTTTGATGATCGTATGTTAACTATGCAAAGGCAAGGTAAACTATCTTTTTACATGAAGTCTTTGGGTGAAGAAGCTGTAGCAATCGCGCAAGGAATGGCCCTAAGACCAGATGATATATTGTTCCCATCATACAGGCAACCGGGCTTACAATTTGTTCGTGGGCGTAACCTAGTGGATATGATTTGTCACTGTATAACTAATTCCAAAGATAACGTGAAAGGTAGGCAGATGCCAGTNCATTATTCCTGGAAGGAAGGAAATCTTGTTTCTATATCCAGTCCAGTGGGAACTCAGTTTCCTCAAGCAGTAGGTTGTGCAATGGCCTCAGCATACAAAGGAGAAGATAACGTATCGATTTCTTGGTTAGGAGATGGTACGGCTGCAGAGGGTGACTTTCATTATGCGCTTAATTTTGCATCAGTATACAAAGCACCAGTTATTTTGAACGTAGTAAATAACCAGTGGGCAATATCTACGCACAGAAATTTCTCGTCTGGTGAAGCGACATTTGCTTCCAGAGGAATTGCCTACGATATGCCAAGCATACGTGTTGACGGTAATGATTTTCTAGCATTATATTCAGTTACAAGTTGGGCAGCTGAAAGAGCTCGAAAGGGAGAAGGAGCGACTTTCATTGAAGTATTCACTTACAGAGCAGAGGCTCATTCGACTAGTGATGATCCTACAAGATATAGACCTAAAGATGAATGGGAGTCTTGGCCTTTGGGAGATCCGCTAGAACGTCTAAAAATGCATTTAATTGAATTAGGTGAATGGTCTAAAACAGACCAAAGTGAGCTGGAGAAAGAGTTAGACGAGTTAGTTATTAAATCATACAAAGAAGCCGAAAAATATGGAACTTTAAACGAAGGTCCTTGGGCCTCAGAAGAAACGCTGTTTGAAGATGTTTACAAAAAGCCTCCAAGACATTTAAGAAAACAGAGGCAGGAGTTAGGGATTTAGATGTCTCAAATGAATATTATTCAAGCAGTTAACTCTGCGCTAGATATCATTCTTGAAAAAGATTCTAATGTGTGTATTTTTGGTGAAGACGTTGGATATTTTGGAGGAGTTTTTAGATGTACTGACGGCCTCCAAGCCAAGTATGGAAAGCATAGAGTGTTTGATTCACCACTAGCAGAAGGTGGTATTGTTTCAACTGCAATAGGTATGGGAATCAATGGGTTAAGGCCTGTAGCCGAGATTCAATTTGCGGACTATATTTTTCCCGCTTTTGATCAGATTACAAACGAATTAGCTAAATTGAGATATCGAAGCGGAGGTGAATACTCAGCTCCAGTTACTATTAGAACGCCAAGTGGAGGTGGAATTAGGGGAGGGCATTACCATTCACAGAGTCCTGAAGCTTATTTTACGCACACACCAGGTTTGAAAGTAGTAATTCCATCAAACCCCCACGATACTAAAGGCCTACTAATTTCCGCTATTGAAGATGATGATCCGGTTATATTTTTTGAGCCTAAAAGATTGTACAATGGGCCTTTTGATGGAGATCATAAAAAAGCAGCATTGAAATGGGACACTCACCCCAAAGGTGAAGTTCCAGATGAATATTATTCAATCCCTCTTGGTAAAGCTTCTATAGAAAGAGAGGGCAGTCAGGTTACAGTATTATGTTATGGAACAATGGTTCATGTAGCTCGTGAGGCTGCAAAATTAAGTAATATTGATGCTGAAATAATTGATCTAAGAAGTTTAGTTCCTTTAGACATAGATGCAATAACAAAATCTATAGAGAAGACTGGAAGGTGCGTGATTGTGCATGAGGCACCTAAAACCAGTGGTTTTGGAGGAGAATTATCTGCACAAATACAAGAATCATGTTTCTATCACTTAGAAGCGCCAATTGAGCGCGTTACTGGCTGGGATACACCTTTCCCTCATTCGTTGGAATGGTACTACTTCCCTAGTCAGGAAAGAGTTATAGAGGCTATGAAGAAAACAATGGAGAGTTAAAATGGCAAAACACGTATTCAAACTGCCGGACGTCGGTGAAGGAGTAGTTGAGGGAGAAATTGTAAAGTGGAACGTTAAACCCGGAGACACAGTCAAAGAGGATGAACCTTTGGTAGAACTTATGACAGATAAAGCAACAGTTTCAATTCCATCTACTGTTAATGGTAAGGTAGTATCTACTACTGGAAATCCAGGTGATATGATTCCTGTAGGCTCAGAGTTGATTGTTTTCGAGGTAGATGGTGAAGGTTCTTCAGAACCAGAACCGGAGCCAGAACCGGAGCCAGAACCGGAGCCAGAACCGGAGCCAGAACCGGAGCCAGAACCNGANCCAGTACCCAAGACAGTACCTGTAGCGGTTACACCTCCTACTCCGGTAAGCGTGCAGTCAACACCCTCAGGGACTAGACCATTGGCATCACCAGCAGTAAGACGTAGAGCTAGGGAAGCAGGAGTCGATCTATCTAGCGTTTCTGGAACAGGCCCAGCAGGACGGATATCTCACGATGATTTAGATGCTTTCATATCAGGTGGCGGAAGGCTGGCTGCGGTTCAATCCGGAGTAAAGTTAACTGGTATCGAAGAGCACCCAGTAATTGGTCTAAGGCGTAAAATTGCAGAGAAAATGGCAATTAGTAAGAGAAATGCTGCACATTTTTCTTACTTCGAAGAAGTAGATGTTACTGAATTGGAAAATTTACGTCAACACCTTAATTCTACAAAATCTTCAGAGCAACCCAAATTGACTTACCTTCCATTTATAGTACAAGCCTTAGTTAAAGCAATTAGAAAATTCCCTCAATGTAATGCAATTTACGATGAGGAGAAGGGAGTTGTGTTTAGACATCAAGCAGTACATGTTGGGATTTCAACACAAACAGATGATGGATTGATGGTTCCTGTTATCAAACATGCAGAATCCTTGGATGTGTGGAATACAGCCAATGAGTTAGTTCGTGTAACCAGTGCGGCAAGAGAAAAAACAGCTACAGTGGAAGAACTCACAGGTTCAACAATTACAATAACAAGCTTGGGAGCTATGGGAGGACTCGGGGCAACACCAATTATCAATCATCCTGAAGTATCAATTGTCAGCATTCATGCAGCAAGAGATAGAGCCGTTGTCAGAGAAGGGGAGATAGTTGTACGTAAAATGATGAATCTGACTTCTTCTTTCGACCATAGAATAATTGATGGGTATGATGGAGCATTGCTGATACAGGATTTGAAATCAATGTTAGAAAATCCTGCAACAATTTTCATGTGAGATTATATGGCAGAAATTAGAAACTGTAAAGTATTGGTTGTCGGAGCCGGCCCTGGCGGTTACGTAGCAGCTATTAGGGCAGGTCAGCTTGGCTTAGATACAGTAATTGTAGAGGGCTCAAGGGCAGGTGGAACTTGTTTGATTAGAGGATGTATTCCATCAAAGGCGATGATTCATGCAGCTTCAGCTTTTGAAAGTTTAGAAGCACATTCTGGGAAAGGTAAAATGGGAATTAGCATCTCAGGAAAGCCAAAAGTTGACATGAAAGAACTAATTTCATGGAAAGAATCGATTGTTAATAAGTTGAATAAGGGGGTAGAAACTTTGCTTAAAGCTGCAAAAGTTGAACTAATCTCAGGTTGGGCTAAATTTAGAAATGCTAAGACATGTGAAGTTAGCGGTGGAGATAAAGAATACATAATTAATGCGGAACATGTTATACTGGCTAATGGTTCACAATCTGTAGAGTTGCCATTCATGCCTTTCGATAAAAATATAATTTCATCAACTGAAGCTTTAGAGTTATCTGAAGTTCCCAAAAAATTAGTAGTTATTGGCGCAGGTTACATTGGATTGGAATTGGGAATAGCATACAGAAAATTAGGTTCGGAAGTTACCTTCATTGAAGCTTTAGATCAAATATTGCCTATTTACGATACTGAAATGACTCGTCCGATTAATTTATGGCTCAAAAAGCACAAAGTTACAGTTAATCTTGGAGCCAAAGCAAAAGGAGCAGTTACTAAAGGTAATGTAACTACTGTAGAATATGTAGATTCTTCAGGTAAGAATCATAAAATTAAAGCCGACAAAGTTCTCGTTACAGTTGGAAGAAAACCTAACACACAAGGTTGGGGTTTGGAAAAAATGGCAGTAGATATGGATGGTCCATTTGTTAAAGTTGACAAGCAATGCCGCACTTCAATGAAAAACGTGTGGGCTATCGGAGATATAATTGGAGAACCTATGCTTGCTCACAAGGCATCAGCTCAAGCTGAAATGGTCTCCGAAATAATTGCAGGTCACAAAAGGGAATTTGATCCAGTTTCAATAGCTGCAGTTTGTTTCACAGATCCTGAAATTGTTGGTGTAGGCTTAACTCCAGATGAGGCTAAAGAAGAAGGAATAGAGACAATTGTTGGTAAATTTCCATTTGCTGCAAGTGGTAGGGCTTTAGCAATGGACGCTGGAAAAGACGGTGGTTTTGTTCGAATTACTGCACGAAAAGACAATCAAGTTATTGTTGGAATACATGCAGTTGGTTCTCATGTATCAGAATTGTCTGGGGAATTTGCATTAGCACTTGAAATGGGAGCAAGGCTAGATGACATCTCAGGAACAATCCATGTTCACCCGACGTTGACGGAAGCTTTTGCTGAGTCTGCATTAGCTACTTTAGGACATGCAATTCATATTTCAAATTGATTGATATCGACGTTATTCAGGCAAATAATTCATCTCATCAGGAAATAGATGAATTGATGGTTGATTTGCAGAAAAGGCGTATAAGTAATGAAATTAGAGACACACTGATTTTCGTTGAACATCCCGAAATTGTTACTGTTGGAAGGCGTGGAATGTTAGATAATCTAGAAGTTCCAGATGGTTTCTCATCTTCACAAGTTGATAGAGGAGGTGGACTGACTTGGCACGGTCCAGGCCAGCTCGTGGGATATCCTATATTTCAGTGGAGTGAGGAGTCTGTTAGATCAGTAATAACAACGATTGAAGAATGGATAATCCAATCATTGTCGTTATTTGGTGTTAGTGGCCTTCGTGATAAATCGATGCAGGGAGTCTGGTTCAATAATCATAAAGTGGCTAGTATTGGGTTGGCGTTTAGTAAATGGGTGTCTAGGCATGGCTTCGATATTAATTTAGACACACCAGATGGAAGAATAGAGTCTGTAGAAGGCTGCGGTTTACCATTAGGTAAGCATACTTCATTAGCTAAGTTTGGATACAATATTTCAGTTCAGGAGATGCAAGATGCCCTCATTAGTAAAATGCCTGAAATTCTAGGGCGAAAAGTTAAGAAAGTTATTAATTTAGAAAATCTTTAACCAGATGCTGATTTTGGTCTTTCAGTTCATGGTGTGTTTTCATCCAAGTAGTAGCCTTATCAACACATATAGCTTTAATTTCACCTGTTAGAAGTTCTCCAGAGATGTATTCTTCACGAATCTTGTTTANTTCATTATCATCCTCTTCAAAGAAGTAGCGAAGATATTGGTACGCTACATCAATTTCAGGATTTCCTCCTTTTGAGCGGTGTTCTTCAATTGTGGATTGTCCGCCGGAGAAAGATGCTTTTATCTTCTTTTCAATAGATTTCATAGAATCATTTAGGAATATAGTAGTTTCAGGTTGACTCGAACTCATTTTTCCGCCGGTCATTCCCACTGCAAATTGGTGATACGTTGATGAAGGTTGCATCAACCCCATTCCTCCAAGTTGTCTTTCTAGTGTTAATAATTCGTATTGAATTTCGGCACGATTTTCNGTATTTGCATCTTTAACNTCGATAGTGCCGTGTTTGGGATTTGAATTTATCTCTTTGTAACCAGCTTTGTTGATAGCACTAATCGCCCTATCTATGATCATTTTTCTTTGGTTTTTATCAATACCACCATCGCTTCTTATGCCCATTATTTCTTGGTTATTATCCTGAATAGACAATCCAATGGTTAAATTACCAGATTTNTTGTTATTCACATTAAACCAGTTAGTTTTCGAAACCATTCCTCTTGTTAATCTAATATGAGGATCCTGATCGATACCAACGGGAACAACAATAGGCCTTAATCCTCCATATTCATCTAATTGTGGATGCACTATATCGCCTGCCTGAACAAGTGGCGATTGAACATGTGCTAGACTGGTATTTCCAGAAAAACCGTAAATTGCTTCCATTTCAGATAGATTAGTTTTAGTTCCTAGTGTAAATCCCATTTTCTGAACAATAGACCTTTCGGATTGAAAATATATTGAGGTTTTTTCAGGATTTAATCCCATGCCAGCATAATTTGAGATATACTCCTCAACTGCATATTTTCTGCATTTTTCTAAACTCAGCCCTCTTGTTGCATGAGCCTCTAAATCTGCAACAGCAATAGTTACATCACCTCCTAAGTCTTGAAACCATTTAGCTTGGTCTATGACCATTTTATGGCCTAAATGCATTTGACCAGACGGCATCAACCCAGATAAAACTCCAAAGGACTTTCCAGATTTTCTGGCATTAAGAACAGAATCTAGATCTCTGTGAGCAAAAATTATCCCCCTCCTGTGAAGATGTGTTGGGTTTGGTAACTTNGAAGAATCTATTTTTTCTAGACCAAATTTTTCACAAATCTCATCGTAGTTTTTGATTCCTTTACTCGCCCAAGGGTCAATTTCCATTATTTCACTCAGAGCTTGGGGACTTAAAGATGATTCCTATCAAACTTACTGTTATTTTCCCTATCCGTTAGAGGTACGTGACACGTTTAGAATGGCCACGTGCAATTCTCCACTTAGACATGGATGCTTTTTTTGTTAATGTTCATATTTTAGAACATCCAGAGGATGAGGGACTTCCATTAGCAGTTGGAGGAAGGCCTGGACAGAGAGGAGTTATTGCTTCAGCATCGTATGAAGCAAGAGCTAAGGGTGTGCGTTCAGCAATGGCCTCAAGCAAAGCGTTGAAACTTTGCCCAAACTTGAAACTAGTTTCTTCAAATCGTCCAATGATTCGCTCTTGTTCGGCTAAAGTCATGGAAATTTTGGCTAGATATGGTACTTTAGAAAAAATGAGTGTGGATGAAGCTTTTGTAGATTTATCTCTGCAAAAGAATCCCGAGGCACTCGTTAAAACCATTCTTAAGCGAATTAAATCAGAAACAAATTTACCGTCTTCAGCAGGTTTAGCCACTTCTAAGCTAGTAGCTAAAATTGCATCAGATTTTGACAAGCCGGAAGGATTCACGGTAGTAAAGCCAGGTTTAGAATCAAAGTTCTTAGCTCCATTAGAGATAAAGAAAATATATGGTATTGGACCTAAAACAGCATCTCGTTTGAATAGCATAGGTATTGAGAGATGCTCAGACATTGTTGCAATAGACATTCAAAAATTATTGCCTATATTTGGCCAATATTCAGTCAATTTAAAAAATAAAGCAAAAGGTATTGATAATAGGCCGGTAGATCCTTCTCCTTGGATAGCTAAACAACAGGGCACCGAAACAACTTTTGAATCTGATATAAAAGAACCAAAAGAAGTGGATTTAGCTCTATTAGAATTATCTAAGGAAGTTTCTGAAAGTATTGAGCAAATGGGTAGATCAGCACGAACGATTACGGTCAAGTTGAGGTGGTCTGATTTTACAACTATAACTAGGCAGAAAACAGTCCCAGGAGAAATACATAAGGCAGATGACATTTACAAAGTAGCAAGATCATTACTTTATGATAACTGGGAACCAGGTAGGCCAATAAGATTACTTGGAGTTTCTGCAAGTCGTTTAGGAGTATCAGATCAGCAAAAATTGAACTTAGAATTCGAATAAACTTTTCTGTTTATTATCATTTTTGGGTACTATTCGTTTAGGTTCCTGGTCTTCCTTTTCTTCTATTTTAGGGATGTAATCAATAGTTACAATGTCTTTCTCTTGCCGATACTGTTGAGAGTCTTCAATAATTGAAATTAGTTTTTTATCTTTCTTATCTGTATTAAGCAGTATAGCAAGCTCATTTTCATTCAAATCTAAATTTCCAGCAATTTCAGCTGCTTTTTGAGAATCATTTTGACAGATTATAGACACAACTCCTATTTGTTCCATNTTAGATTCTTTAATAGACTGATGCGTTGCAGCACCTATTTTTTTTGCTAAAGAATCTCTATATCCTCTTTGNAATCTACTAGCTCCCATTTTTCTAATATATGANGGGAATTGAGGTCGCCTTCCGCTTGTNGGATGCATTTTAGATAGAGCAACACCGCTCGAAATTAGCTCAGACGCATAACCCCACAATCCATAGTTTTGATTTCTAATTACTCTTGCAAGAAGTAAGTCTGCATATGCCACTTTAGAATAAGCTCTTTCAATATCACTTGGATTTTTGTAAACTACGGGTATATTATCGCTTACCCATGTTGCAACGTCTCTCGGCTGTTCGTTTAGGTCAAAAATAGCAGTTCTTGGTTCATCAAACGTAGTTCCATTGAAAATAACGTTAAGAGTTTCAAACATTTCAGTTTCNCGGTCTCTTGANCCTAATTTTTCTAAGTCGTTTTGTTTAATCTTTTTATTACCCTCAGATAAGGATTGTAAATCGTTTATTGCACCTCTTAAATCTCCTTTAACGTTTTCAGCCATTTTTCTGATTGTTTCATTATCAATTTCCAATTTTTCTTTTTGGCAGATNTTTTGTAATACTGTNGCTATAGATACAACAGAGGGNCTCTGAAATTTTAGATTTAGACACAATCTTTTGATTTTAGCTCCAGTTCCTTTCGTTAAATTGTACAAATCATTTACAGTTATTACAACAGGCTGTTTTGTTTGTTCTAGCGTTTTTGAGATNGCTTTCTTTCCTCCNCTGTCACTATAATTCTTTATTTTGTTCTTAGACTGTTGTGCTCTTTCGTACAAATTATCGGCTTCATCAAGTAATATTAAATTTCTATCNGCCATTCCTTTACTTCCAAATGTTTGGAAAAGTCCGGCTCTTAGCGCAGTNCCTTCTATTACAGCACCAGATCTTGCGTCAGAGGCATTCAGCTCAATTACCTCCCATCCCATATCATTAGCTAATGCTATGGCTGCAGATGTTTTACCACACCCGGGAGGTCCAGAGAGTATTACTCCTTTCTTGATCATTTTATCACCCCAAGAATTAGCCCAAGTTTTCAAATCGTTTATTACTTTTGTATTTCCAATGATGTCAGAAAGACTTTCAGGTCTATACTTTTCAGCCCAAGACTCCATTATTCACCCAATTTNGTTGTGAAATGCATTTTTTGATATCTAAGTATTGATTTAGCATTTCTTGCTACAATCCAAAGGCAGAAGAAAATGCAGGTACCACAAAAAATCATGGTAGTTCCAAAAGAGGATTTAAATTCTTGACTATTTAGCTTGAAAACAGACATATTCCAGTCTGTATTTCCCATGTAGATTAGTGAGGCACCCACCATTGTAGCTAGAAATCCAGCAAATATAAGCGCCCTGCTTCCAGTTCTTTGATAAAGTTGTAAAACAGGAGATATAATCGTAAGAAATAATGCCAATCCAAAAAGTGTGAAGAACAAGCTCATAAATTTTGTTTGGTAATAATTTATAGAAGAAGTAGGAAAGCTTCCAGACATAGCACTTTCAGCTATCATCGGCATGGGTGCGTAAGCTGCAACTATGCAACCTAAAAAGACAAATCTTGCTACCATCAGCAATAATTGAGATCTTCTGCTATCAACTTCTAACTTTTCAAGTTTCTTATATGTTCTCTTCAGAACCCACCTAGATATTGCCATTGTGCTAGAGGCTAAAGGAACAAAAACAGCTGTTACTAGAATTAGCCCTCCAATTAATTGTCCCATTATGTCTCCACCTGAATCACGTCCGAGTAATGAAGAAAGTGATAGAACTTTATCTGTACTTGTATAAACTAAAATTCCTTGACCTATGTATAGCAAAGCTAATAGAAAACCAGCAATAAAAATTCTAGTTCCAAAACTGCTGTAGATGTATGCGTCTGGCTGGTCTCTGACAAACCTTACCATCCTTCCATTATCAGAGAGCTCTTAATTAGGCTAACTCAAAGCGCATTTGTTCAGGATCTTTTTTTCCAGCTAATTTTTCAGCTAATTTGGTACCTATTCCAGGAATTTCACTCAGCTCGGAAGGTTTTGCGTCTCGTATCGAACTTTGACTTGTAAATCCTGCATTAAACAAAGATCTTGCACGCACTCTTCCCACAGACTCTATTTCGAGTAATGGCAATAATTCTTTTCTGACTCCATTAGATATTCTTATTTCAAGTTCGGAAATCATTTTTGTGGTATTTGGTGAGAGTAGTTCTGATAGTTCAGACATAGAATATAGAATCCATCCAGCAGTTTCCACCTTAGCCCTAATATCTCCTGGAGTTGTAGAGTATCTCTTCATTAAGTGTTCTTCAGGCGTTTCTTCTACCCAATCCATCAGCAGTAATGCAGTTTTAAGATCCCATAGGTAGAATTCTAATTCAGTATGTTCTACCGGTGGAGGAAGCATTAGGTCTTCTTCCATTTGCATCAAGTGTGTGAGGTATGTTTCCATTTCATTCTTCCTTACGTACAAGGAGTAAATGTCAGGAGTCCTTGCAATAGTATGAAGCAAGCCTAATGGATTTGCAGGCACATCAGATTCAAGCGCTTTTCTGATTATCACTCCTGATAGAGGGTCAATGTATAACTGTGAGACTTTTTTACCAAAAGCAGTGGCTTTCAGTTTTTCTTGAAGAGACGCATTAGCCGGTATAAATTCACCATCAATTTTCCCTTCGATTTCAATCAAATTTTCTTTTTCTAGAAAATCGATTACTTTGTTTATTCGGTGCTGAGTTCTCCATAATTCACCTTGTGCACCAAAGAGTGTTCTTTTCAAAAAAGAATGCATTTCTTCAGTAGTATTAATCGTTCCGGAGGCAATCAGAGAGAGCAAGTGTGTTCTTAGTGCAGGTTCACTTCCCAGTCTAGAAAGAACAGGCTCTGTTTCCCCCTCAAAATAAGTTTCAACTATTTGTTCTTTGTGCTCAACATTTTTTGCAATTAGAACACCTTCTCCATCTACATCAAATCCAGGTCTTCCAGCTCTTCCCAACATTTGTTGAATTTCTAAAACTGGCAGCGGCTGATTAGATTGGAAGCTCGAATCCCATCTAGTCAAATCTCTAATTATTACTCTTTTGGCAGGTAAGTTTACGCCTGCTGCAAGAGTAGGGGTTGCACACAAGGCCTTAATTTTCTTTTCTCTAAAACCTTTTTCAATGATTTGTCTCTGTCTATTAGTAAGTCCTGCATGGTGATATGCGGCACCTTTTTCGATTAGTTTTGTAAGGTTTGAGTCTACAGATGTAACCTCGTCAGCTCCACTTTTTAGTTCAGTAGTATATTTCTTAAGTTCCTCAATTTCATCATCCATTAATCTTTTTCCAATAAGCATACTCAACCTTTTAGCTTGAGCTTCGGCAGATCTTCTTGTATTGACAAAAACTAAGCATTGATCTGGTAANTTATCTAGAGCAATTCCTTCAGTTCCATCAATATCAATTCTTTTAAATTCGGATCCATCCCATTCAATCTCGTTGTCGATACAAATTCCTTTTCTTAGAGGAACAGGTCTAAAATCACTTTCAACCAATGTAGCATCTAACCAGTCAGCAACTTCCCTTGAGTTTGAGACAGTTGCAGATAATCCTACAATTTGTATATCGGGGTTTATCTCTCTAAATTTTGATAAAGTTACTTCCAAAGTAGGTCCTCTATTTGAATCATTTAGTAGATGAATTTCGTCAGATACTAAACATCCAACTTCGTTTAACCAAGGAGGATTATGTCTAATTAATGAATCTGCCCTTTCAGATGTAGCTACTATTATGTCATACTTTGATAGTCCCCTTATTTTATCAAAATCACCAACTGAGACTCCGATCTTAGCTCCATTAAGAATATTTCTACATATGTCTTTTAATTCATTAACTTTTTCCCATGCAAGAGCTCTTAAAGGAACTAGAAAAATACCTTTTTTTCCCTCAGTTACTGACTTCATTAGGGCATTATAAGCAACAACAGTTTTTCCAGCAGCAGTAGGCACAGACATGAGTAAAGACTCATTTCTTTCTATCACCTTCATAGCTTCTTTTTGTGGAGGATAAAGCTCTTTGATGTTGAGATAATCTAGTAATTGGTTAAGCAACCTTACCAGCTCTCATCCTGCTCATTGATTCCAAATTCAGGTTTACTCTGAAATGTAAAATAGAGAGCTGAAGCACCGCATAAAGTAGATAGCAAAAGACCCCCTAATCCAACAATAGCAGCAGCACAGCCGACAAGAACAAGGTTATAATTTTGTCTCATAACTAGTAGAGCACCTCCCACAAATGAAAGAATAGCACAGACTAATTCCCAGATCATCCCTACCTCTATTACATTAGTAACAAAAGATTCATCAATTTCGTCACCTTCTTCATCAATTTCTAACCCCATTTCTTGCATCACTTCATTATACTTTACAGTGACTCCTTTGATTTTTTCCCCATCGTTAAGTATGCCATTCATAGTAGTTGCAGTTCCCAATAAAACAAATCCTGCAATTATAAGCAATAGTGCAGCGATGTTGGGCTTGTTAGTTGATGGATATAGAGAAACAATACTAGTTTTTTGTTCGTTTTCGGAATCTCCCCAATCTAAAGATTCGTATTCAGTTTCCTCCCATTCATTAGTTTCTTCACTATCCATAACTGACTTATCTCTAAAGGCGTAATAATGTTTGCTCTATTTTTTGAGAGCTTTAAGAGTTCCACTAGTCTTAATTGGTTTTATCCTTAACTCTAAGTGATTAGACATTATTAGGTCTCGCGCTATAGCAGTTTTTTTGTGATCTATTAGAATTATACTATAATCATCTTTAAAATCTATAATTCTCCATTTTATCTTATCGTTTACAGTATCAGCATGTTTCCTAAAGAAATTTATAATTGTTTTTTTCTCTATTTTCTCAACATGTTCTAAAAGAATATATCGNTTTCTTCCTCGTTTTTCTTTAACTACCAATTAATTTAATGCCTCACTGATTTTTTTTAATATTTTTTCAAGATTGTCTACTCTCTTTCTCAGTTCAGTAATTTCTAAGCTTAATTTTTCATTTGTTTTAGAACCATTTATCGCTTTTTCAACAATCCATGTATCAGTTTCCTCTTTTTTACGTAACATACTTTCCATTTTTGTATCGTTGTGGTCTCCTCCATCAACCTTATTTTCAGAAGTATTCTCAAATGAAGTTGTACTTTCCTCAGGCTTGACCTCAATCTCTTCTTCCTCCTCATTCTGAGATTTTTCTCTTTGGAAATCTTCAACTGTCATTATGTTTCCTTCGCTATCGGATTTTATTATCTTCTCATCTTGTAGTTCCTCTAGCGATGGGGCAAATTGAGCCATTTCACCGCCAGCATCCTTAAACGCCAGAAATAAGCTACCAGAATCTAATTTGTATCCTTCCATTTTTAAAATATTAACAATAGTCGTTTTTGCCTCAGATAAATCGTTGTTGTTAGGAGGGTATGCCATATAATTTCATTAGTAGCATAACTTTATAGTTTTCTCAACTCAATGCGTTTAATCCCCCCTAATTCTCAACATTTGTGTCACTTACTGATAAGATAGCTGAAATTGAGGAAGAAATTGCCAATACTAAGTACAACAAGGCTACTCAGCATCATGTTGGTAAGTTAAAAGCTAAGCTAGCACAGCTGAGGGAAGAAGTTGTTACAAGTTCATCTGGTCCTAAAGGTAGTGGTTATGGAGTTAGAAAAGCTGGTGATGCGACAGTAGCTTTAGTTGGATTACCGAGTGTAGGAAAATCCACACTCTTGAACAGTTTAACAGATGCTGAAAGTGAAACCGGATCATATGCGTTTACAACTTTAGATGTAGTTCCTGGTGTATTGAAGTATAGAGATGCAAACATCCAAATACTAGATCTTCCGGGGCTTATTGAAGGTGCAGCAAGAGGCGCAGGTAGAGGTAAAGAAGTGTTGTCAGTCATCCGTTCTGCCGACTTAATAGTTCATGTTATAGATGCAACAGAACCAGCACCTCATGTTATTTTGAAAGAGCTGACTGATTCTGGTGTTCGTTTGAACAGTCGTCCACCTAATGGCAGTATATCTAAAACAGGAATCGGCGGAATCGAAGTGATTTCTACTATTGATCAAGAGTTAGAGGATGAAGCTATCAAGAGTATCGTCAGAGAATATGGTATAGTAAATGCTCAAGTAGTGTTTAGGGAAAGAGTAACTATAGACGATATAGTCGATATTCTTTCAGGAACCAGGGTTTACACGCCTTCATTCAATGTCATAAGTAAAGTTGATATGGTTAAACCAGCAGATATCAAGAAAATTAAGAAGCTATGTGGTTCGGTAAAGACAGTAGAGGTAGCAGCACCATCTGGGTTAGGTGTTGAGAAGTTAAAAGAGCAAATTTATAATTCATTGGAATTTATTTCAATATTCATGAAACCTCAAGGAGAAAAAGCAGATCTTGAAGAACCAATGGTCGTAAGAAAAGGTACTACAATTACTGAAATATGTCAAAGATTGCATCGTGATTTTGTTCGAAAATTTAGGTATTCTCAGATATGGGGCCCTTCAGCCAAGTTTCCGGGTCAAACTGTTGGAATAAATCATGAGGTTTCAGATGGAGATGTTGTTAGTATAATTACTCACAGATAATTGTTTTGTAATTTAANTAACTAGCAAAGTGATTTTCTATAAAAAAATTAGACTAGTTTTCTAATCTTTTAATCANGTCAGCTTTTTTTCCCGAAGTTGAAAGTCCTTTATCTTTGAGCTCGGCTTTTAAATCTGCTACTTTCATTTTTTTGTAATCTTTCACTTCTGGACTTTTATCTTCAGTTTTTTCATTCTTATTCTTACTAAATAGGCCTTTTATTGCCGAAGTACTTCTACTAAATCCACTCTTGACAGCACCGGCTCCTTTACCAAAACTAGATTTTACTGCAGAAGTACCTTTTCCAATTCCAGATTTAACGGCTCCAGCCCCTTTTCCAATACTAGATTTCATTACATCTGCACTTCGTCCGACGACACTTCCTGTTTTGGTTAGAATTTGTTTGGATTTTGGAGCAACATCTTCTTTAGTTTCTTTTTTCGTACTAGTCTCTATTTTAGATTCCTTTTTACTTTCTTTTTTTGGTGTAAGTTTTAATTGCGATTTTTGTTTAAAAACAATTTTTGGTTTATCTTTTTGTGTAGCTTTCTTTTCATTGTATTCTTTTCTTGCAGAATCTGCAGCTACAGATTCAGGTAACTTATCACCAAACCTTTCATTGTATCTATCTTCTAAGCTTTTACCTTTAGAATCCATCATATAGTCAAGTTTCTTATGAATGTCAAATAATGGCTTATTACTTTTCTTTGACCACTCATTACTATTTTTGTTCTGATTTGTGTCTGCAGTTACTGAAATATTAGTGTCGGCTACGGCCCCTACTGGAGCAATTTCAACAACAGGTTGAACAGCGGGTGCGGCCTGAACAGCAGGTGTTGCTTGAACAGCGGGTGCGGCCTGAACAGCAGGTGTTGCTTGAACTGCTGGAGCAGCTTGAACTGCTGGAACAGCAGGATTGACTGTATTACCTACAGGCTCCAAGACCGGGGCACTCTTTTTTGCTTTTTTCTTTTTTCCTCCAAACCAACCCATATTTTCACCAATATTTTTTTACTATTTCGACTAACCTTTCAAACAAACTAGTTAGAGACGGCGAGCTTTTGGCTTTAACGCCACTATCAGCATCTCCGAGTCTAATTTCGTCATCGTCTTTGTTAGGCGACATTTTATTGTATCTATACTTCTCAATTAAAAGCTTGTTTCTAATCTATTTTTCATCTAGACTCATTTTTTTCCGTGTAAGTCTCTGACGATTATATGCCTTAATTATGTCGCCTTTCGTTATAATTCCTATTAATTTTTTCTTATCAGATACATCAACTACAGGNAAATGGCTAATCTCTCTGGAACCTAAGCAATCCAGAGCCTCTGATAATGTGTCTCTTGGATTTACAGTAATTAAGTCGGTAACGCAATAGTCTTTGATAGTTAGATGCCTTTCATGCTTTATTGCAGCGTTATGAATATCCGTCCAGGTTATAATTCCATAAAGTTTTCCATCGTCATCTATTACAGGCAAACTCATGTGTCCAGTATCTTCTATTATTTGCAGTGCTAATTCAAGAGGTTTATCTGGAGTTATTGTCATTACTTCATTACTCATCGCTTCCTTTACTGTAATCATTCGCATGAGATCTTGCTCCGCTCCTAGGTCAATATTTATTCCCATTCTAGCTAATTTTGAAGTGTATGCTGATTCCTTGGATATTACGTAGCATGTTGCGTCAGCTACTACACAGGAAAGCATTAATGGCAAGATAATCTCATAGGTAGCAGTCATCTCGAAAAGTAAAACAATAGCTGTTAAGGTCGCTCTTGTTGTCGAAGCAACAAATGCAGCCATTCCAACAAGGGCAAATGCTCCAGGATGAGTAATAATTCCCAGGTCATTCATAAACAAACCCATTCCAGCTCCAATCGCAGCACCAATGAATAGGCTAGGTGTAAAAATCCCTCCCGAACCACCAGAACCTATAGATACAGAGGTAGCAATAATCTTCAGAGCCATTATAGATATGATGAAAATAAGTAATTCGTCTATAATAGAGTCACTATTCTCGTTGTTCGTTAAATTTTTTCCAACAACTATATTTCCACTTTCATCACTGTCTAACGAGATTAGGTCAGAGGTTACATCAAATCCATTGCCTAAAACGTGCGGAAAGGAAAGCGCTATAATTCCCACGAATAAGCCACCAAGGCAGGTTTTTAGAGGCACAGGGATCGATTTTAGCCTTTCAAATTCAATTTCAACAAAGTTGAGNGANTTAATGAATATAGATGCTGCTAGACCTGTTAAAATTCCAAGTATAATGTAAAAAGGATATTCAATTGCAGAACCTAATTTATACTGTGGAATACTATCAAAGGCAGCCACGTCNCCGGTTAAACTTCTTGCTACTGTAGTTGCTATAACTGCGGCAACAACTATTGGAATGAACGATTTAGTTTTCAGTTCAGCCAAGATTAGTTCAATTGCAAACAACACACCTCCTAAAGGTGCATTGAATGCAGTTGTAATTGCGGCCGCAGCTCCACAACCTACTATAGTTCTTGTTTCGTCTACTGTCTTCCCAGTTCGTTGTCCGATTTCAGAAGCCAGTGTTGATGATATAACAACCATTGGTCCGACGCGTCCTAGTGACATTCCAGTACCCACACTTGTTATTGCGGCAGCACATTTGGCTAAGCCTTGCTTTGCACTTAATCTTGCTTGTTTGAAAGCTACAGCTTCCATTACTAGTGGCACACCAACTCCTTTTGCCTCTCTAGACCAATATTCAATTATAAATCCAGCAATGAGTCCTCCTAAAGCAGGTATGAAGATAATGAGCCACGGTGTATCTGATTCAGAGATATTATTATGGACAAGAGAATTGCCGTAGAATAAATTCTGCATAACTCCAGTCATGGAAATGAAAACCCAAGTTAATATTGCAGCACTTGCCCCAGTTATTGCAGCTACAATGTTTAATTGTAGCATTGGCGACTTTACGACTCCTTTTAGTCTACTAAATGCTTCAGAATCGTTCAATTTGTAAGAACCTCAGAACCTGAGTTTGTGATCAAAACGGTATGTTCGGACTGAGCAACCATTCCATCACCTAATTCATCAAGAATAGGGTAATATGATACCATTCCTGCTCTCATTAGCTTGTTTAAGCTGTTAGTAGCATCATTTTCTTGTATATTGTGTAACCATCTCTCTGCGAAAGGAAGTCCTTTGTATCTGTGCTGAATTTCATCAATCATCTTGGAAGCTTTTTCATCTTTTATGTTTCGAATTTGCCTTACATGATAAATATTTGAGTTCCGCTTTCCTCCCACTCTCCCTGCACCATCAGTTACGAAAGGTTCAATTGCAATAATGTCTCCGGGCTTTAGCACAGTACCTCCATTTTCTTTTACATTGGGAACTGAAATTCCACTATGAAGGTTATATCTTTTGATTCCATGGCCAGTTAAATTGGCAATGGGTTTGTATCCACGGTTTTCAATAGTCGTTTGAACAGCATAGCCTATCATTCCTACATTAATTCCAGGTCCAGCAACTTCAATAGCAGCATTTAGTGCCTCTCGTGATGTATCAACCAATTTAGAATATTTTGAAGTACCAATTTCTACAGTCAGTGCATTATCGCCAATATATCCATCAATATGAACACCAACATCTAACTTAACTAAATCTCCTTTGCTGAATACTTCTGTGGTTTTACTTGACGGAGTCCAATGTGCTCCCACATTGTTTATTGCTAAATTTGTTGGGAATGCTAATTTTCCCCCGTTGTCGAATACGTATTTTTCAATTTCTTCAGTTACATCTAGCATCGATCTATTTTCTTGAATTAGGTTCTTACCAAAGTGTAGAGCCTTGTGAGCAAGCTTACCTGCTTTTTTCCATTTTTCTAATTCCTCAATACTCAAGTATTTCCTCTAGTGTGTCACCGTATAAAGCACCGATGCGTACTATTTTGGGAGTATCTTTAGTTAAATCTATAATAGTAGACTCAACTCCAGCAGGCTTTTCACCATCCAGATAAATACAAGAATTACCGAATATTTCTTTTGCTTCATTTAAATTTTTGGCGATACTTTCTCCGTGAATATTTGCACTGGTAGTAATTATTGGATTATCTTTAGCAAGAGATATAGATGTGCTGTTTTTTGGTATTCTTATTGCAATATTTCCGTTCCTTGTAACCCCTTCAGCAAATTCAACCTTAGATTTCAGTATTGCAGTCACAGGTCCAGGAAATAATTTTTCAATAATGTTTTTTTGTTTTGCACTAGTAACACAGTATTCAGAGATTAAGTCTATGTTGTTAACTAAGATGCTCACTCCGTTTTCCTTTTTACCTTTTACAGTGAATAGAGTGTTTACAGATTCTTGTTGAAAGGGATTGCATCCTATTCCCCATACCGTGTCAGTCGGATAAACAATAATTTTGCCTTCTTTGAGAGCATATCTAGCCTCATCAATGGTTAACATTCATTGACCAAGAAAGTACTTGTTAAAATCGTTTTTCGCTGCGGTGCTGAAGAGGTGTGAATGTTCGGTCGATTTGACCAACATACCTAGCTCTTGGACGAATCAATCGATTATTCTTGTATTGTTCTAAAACGTGCGCAGTCCAGCCAGCCACTCTTGACATGGCGAAAAGAGGCGTGAATAAATCTGTAGGAATCCCTAATTCATAAAGTAAAGGAGCTGAATAAAAGTCAACATTTGTTATAATTGATTTTCTTTTCCTTACCTCTTTCTCTATTTCCTCAGCGGTTCTGTAAATTTCCATGTTGCCATTTTCTTTACAAACTAACTCAGTCATATTCTTTAGATGAATTCTTCTTGCATCGTCAACTTTGTAAACCCTGTGGCCAAAACCCATAATTTTTTGCTTATTATTGAAAGCGTTTTCAATATACTTTGAAGCATTTTCTGGCTTACCAACTTCCAGAATCATATCCATTGCTTTCTCATTTGCCCCTCCATGTAGCGGACCACTTAGAGTACCTACGGCAGAAGTAATTGCAGAGTGTAAATTTGCTAAGGTTCCAGCAGTTACTCTTGCAGAGAAAGTAGAAGCATTAAATCCGTGATCAGCTAGAAGTATGAGGTAAAGATTCAAAGCATTAATCTGAATTTTTGATGGTTCATTGCCATGAAGCATTCTCAGAAAATCTTCAGCATGGCCTCGCTCAGGGTCAGCTTTGATTATTGGGAGACCTTCTCTTAGGCGGTGTATCATTGCAACAGCAGTTGCAATTTGCCCAACAAGTCTCAGAGCTTTAGGAGCTAGCTCGCTAAGTGGTACATTTTTTTCATAATGGCCAAGAGCAGATACAACGGTTCTCAGGGTACTCATGGGCGAAGTTTTTCCCACTAATTTGGTAATAACTTCAACTACTTCATCAGGTAGAACTCTTGCTTCGCCTATATTTTTAGTCATTTCGTTCAAGCGGTCTTCTGTAGGAAGCTCATAATCATATAGAATACAGATTGTTTCTTCAAAAGTAGTATCTAAAGCTAAATCGTCAATGTTAAATCCACAATATCTTAGAATGCCTTTTTCCCCGTTAACTGAGCTTAAATTTGTATCAGCTGCTACAACTCCTTCTAATCCTTTAGTAGGTTCAGGTATTGAATCTTTATTATCTTTCGGTAGTGACACATTCTTCACTAAAGGGAGCAATATTTAGGGATTTGCCGAATTATTTTTTTTATAATTAGTTATCCTTATTCCTAAATCGCCTTTGATAGCAGGTCTTTTCATTATAATTTTCATTTTTTCGTTAAAGGCACTTTCAAGATCTACGTCCATAGCTATTGCATGACCAAAAGTTAGAATTAGAATATCGGCTAACTCTTCAGCTTTTTCTTCATTTGATTTACCTTTTGTGAAACACTCAGCTAATTCACCTAATTCTTCCATTGTAAGCAAAATTCTGTAGGGCATGTCATGGCCATTATTTTCCTTATTTGCAAAATTATGTTTATCATGAAATTCTTTTACTTTTCCGAGCATCTGAGTAAATGTCTGACTCATTTGCCATAATCAGGGTTGCCCTTTATTACTTTTTCAATATACTTTCAGCCACTGAAACACAAGCCATAAAATCTTCAGCAGCTTCTTTTAGGCTACCCATGCTGGCAGCTCTAACTTTTGATTTCATGACATTATCTTTTACAACACTTTCAACCCACCCTTCGTTCTCTGGGTCTGTAGCTTTTTTGATTGACTTAGCAATTTTATTAGTGTCGAACTTCAGTTCAAAATTAATTTCATATTTCATTTTTTTCTTCAAAGTTCGCTGGCTACCACTGCCATACTGAGCGGCTTTCTTTTTTCTGTGGGCGATTTCTGAGGGCAGTCCTAAATTTATTGCAGCTTCTCTTAGTTTCTCTTTTCCATTAATTCCAATAAGTTCATTCTGTGAGAATAGTTTAGATGATTCTATAACTTCTTCAGATAAGTAGGGGCACGACAGTTCTAATCCAAATAAAAGCGCGATCTTTTCTTCACGCACAGGGATTATTTTCAATAATGATTGAGTTTCTTCACTCAAATTAGTGTCTTCTTTGGATTCACGAAATCTTGCATATCCTCCAAATACTTCGTCAGCTCCTTGGCCACACATTAGTATTGGATTTTTAGCATTTTTTGCGGCCATCCAAAATGGTAGCATGAATCCAACTTCAAATTGAGTTAAATTTAATTTCTTTTGTAAGACAGCAGCCTCAGTTAGNATATCATCCCCATTCATTGTAATTATTGATAAATCTGAATCTATTAATTTTGCAGCAGATTTAGCAGCTTCTATATCATGAGAATCTTCTATACCTACTGCAATTAATTCGACATCGGTGTGTTTCTTTGCTAAGTACGCAACTAAAGTTGAATCAATTCCCCCAGAAAAGGACACTGTAACATTGCTACTGCAGTCTCTCCTGACAGCTTTTTCTAGTGCATTTTCAATTTCTGTAATTCCCTTTTCAATCACGATACAACAGACTTAACAATTTTTTCCAGTTCACTGAATGCTTTTTTTGCCTTTGCTTCACTCACAATGTCTGTTATGATTGCAATCCCTGATTCAAAAAGAATAAAACTAGCTAATGGTTCATCAACACGTATAACAAGTCCTTGGAACCTTGAGGGATCATAGTCAGAACCCGGTATTGCATTCGAAATGGCTTGTAAATTTAATTTTCTACCAAATTTCATTTTGGTTACCATATTTTCAATTTTAGTTGCTCTCTTAGTGCTAATCTTAGGATCAATGTCTCTTATCGAGTTTTTTAATTTTGCAATGATTTCCTTTCCTTCTTGCAGAGATGCAATTCCAGTTACCAGTACTTTTCCGTTACCAAACAAAACTCCAGCTGCTTTTAGCCTTTTATGACCTATAAACTTAGGGTTTGTTCTATCCAATTCTATAATCACAGACGGATTTCCTGAGCTTGAGTATCTAGCATTAGGTAACTCAGTTGCTAATTTAATCAACTCCACATCTTTTCCTAAATGTGATGCGACAATGACATTTTCAACTTCTAATCTAGACACGTTAAATCTCGAGGCCGGGTAAGTTTAAGAGATTATCCTTATGCAAATTCATCAAATGGATAAGGGTCTGGTTTAATTCTACCCAATACAATTTGTGTTTCAGGAACTGTAAGAAGTGGCATGGGCCATGTAGGTCCATCTTCTATAGCTAACCTAGGACAAGCGGTAATCACAGCCGCATCAATTCCCATGCCCAGTAATTGCTCATGTGACTGATGTATACTTCCAACCATAATTACTTCTTTTCCAGAATCTTCCAGAGCTTTTGTCATTCTCTCAGCGAGTTCAATCCTTTTTTGGCCTATTTGATTTGAAAAAAGTACAGCCCATCTCTTAGCGTCTTTTGCTAGAGATATTGCAGCGTATCTTTGCTTTAAGAATGGTTTTGGGTCAGCTTCACTTACTTCAGCATTGTGCGGATCTACGCATGCAACCCTTTTTCCAGTNGATAGAGCAACAGTAAGTGGGTGGAACAATCCAGTTCCAATATACAAATATCCATCTACTTTTAATCTCCTTGCCGATGAAGAATTACATCCAAGAAGTTGACCAGCAGCAGCTAGACGTGGCCCACCTTTCGTAACACTTGCATCGAATCCAATGTTCTCTAATTTTTCAGTAGCTTCATCAATCATGTGTAAATGTTGAGCAGTGGTTACTATTCCTATCTTTTTGGGTAACATTTCACGTATTTTTTCTAAACTTTCCTCTTTAAGGTTAAGCTTTCCAGTATGTTTAACAGGTACAAAATAAGTAGGAATTGCATAAAATTCAGAGTGATATGGCATTGGTAAATGCCCTAAATGAATTAATGCATCAGCTCCTACTTCCTCTAAAGGTCTGTCTGCTAAGTCACAAGCGCCGTATGTTGGTTCTCCCCATAAAATTACATTAGCACCGGTTAGGTCTTTGATTTTCTTCGTTATAGTGTGCGATTTAACCTTAAGTCCGTCAGGNAACTGAATTCCTATCAGTTTTTTATCTTTTAATTTGGAACAAACTTCCTCTATTCCAGATTCCCATTCGAACTTTATTTCTGACATACTATTTTGGGTCTTGTAAGCCTTAATATAATAATAATGCTAAATATCGAAACTGATTAAATTCAATTCTAAAAGTTGTTTTATGAATGCTTGGACTCTCACATCCGCGGGCGCCACTTCTTCTCCAAATTTTCCGTCGAACTTTGAGATTATATCTCCAATAGTATTTTTACCGTTACACAGTTCCCAAATATATGTGGTATATTTGTCCAGAGGTCTTCGCAATTCTTCAGGTCCCCCTATCTTTTTTTTAATCCATTTTTCAATTCTGCCAAATTTCTTGGGGTAAATTAGAGTTACAGTTTCATTTTCATATATTGATTTTACTTCGTTGTTATCTGTTTTAATCGGCTTGTAATTTAGTAAATTTTCTTTCATAACTTTTCCATTCCAATTATCATTACTCCTAAAGTAGCAGCCCCGGCAATAGCAGCATATCTCACAGCTAATTCTTTACTTTCCCACACAAATCTTGAAACCCACACCAACCATCCACAAAATATGGCAATGATAAGCAATACGGCAAAGATTGCAGTCCAAATATTCACACATTCCGTATTTAAGGGGAGTAATTAGTGGTAGCCCCGCCAGGATTCGAACCTGGGTCTCAAGATCCAGAGTCTCAAATGATGGACCACTACACTACGGGGCTTCACTTTATCTTTCAGTAAGGCACATAAAAAAATATTGTCCAATTCAGTCGTCGTAAAATCCGTCGTCATCTTCGAATTCAAATTCGCTCTTTTCAGAGCTTTCTGTGAAATCTATTTTATCCGGAAAATATCTTAGAATCACAACATCATCCAGATCCTGAACCCATCTATATGGAATTATTATGTTAGCACCATCCTTGACTAAGTTTGGAGTTGTTCCAGTAATCAGTAAAGCCGAAACTATTCTTTGGGTAGTATCTAAAAGGACATCATGTACGACACCTAACCTCATTCCTTTGCGAGTGTAAACCGTGAGTCCTGGCAGTCTTGATGCTTCATTTAACACAACCTTCCATAGAGCATTGATATAATTGGTTTGTGTTGCTTTTTAGAGAACTACTAATAATAATAGATTATAAATAGGCCCTAAAATTAAAGCGGACTATATGGGTAGAGTGAGACCGACTTACATCAAACGTGTTGCGATTGAATTAGTAAGAAATTATTCAGATAGATTCAACGAAGATTTTGACCATAATAAATCAATTGTAGAAGAATTAACTGACGTAGAAAGTTTGACTATGCGAAACAGAATTACAGGATATGTAACACGTTTCAGGAAGCAGGGTCAAGTTTGAAACATTACGATGTTGTAGTAGCAGGCGCAGGTCCATCTGGAGCTACAGCAGCATACTATTTAGCTAAACAAGGCAAAAGTGTTGCTCTAATTGACAGGGCTAAATTTCCTCGCGAAAAGGCCTGTGGTGGCGGTTTATGTGTTCATATCGAAGAATTTGATCATATAATATCAAATTGGGATGATTTTTTAGAATCAAAATGTCAGAGAGGAATCGTTTACGGTCCAGAATTTTTACCTGTAGATTACGTTAGTGAGAAGCCTTTCTTCTACAACATTCGTAGATTGCAATTTGATAATAAGTTGGTAGAATATGCAGTAGCAGAAGGAGCAACTTTGATTGAAGGTATTGCAGTTAAAGATTTCGAAGTTTCCGAAGACAAAGTTTCAGTCAAATTACGTAATGGCGATGAATTGAGCGGAGAAGTAATCATTGGAGCCGGAGGGTCTTATGATTTAGTTTCAAAAAGAATTAGGGAAATTGAAAACATGCCTATGAATTGGAGAGACGAAGATATTGCCATGGCGCTTTACTTTGAAGTAGATGTAGGCAGAGAATTCATGGATGAGGTTTATGGCGAGGAGAGAATATCTATGGCTCATATCAAATATGATGGACTCGATGGGTANGGTTGGTCGTTCTCAAAAGATACAGTTCTCAATGTAGGTATAGGTTGTCCCAGAAATATAATTAAAAAATTAAAAAGTGAGAAGAAAGGTTGGAGCGAAAGAAAGTATTTGCTAGATTACGTTGAAACCCTCAAGGAACAAGGATGGTTCCCTAAAGACATCGAAATTGATAGAAAAATGATTTCCGGCGCTAACATCCCTGTTGGTATGGGAATGAGTTGTACAGTAGGAGATAGAATGATGGTTGTGGGGGATGCAGGAGGTTTCGTTTCTCCACTATCAGGAGAAGGTCTCTATTATGCGTTAGATTCTGGCAGATTGGCTGCAGAATCATTAGACGTATTATTCTCTGAAGGTAANTTCAAGAAGCAAGATTTAATGCATTACCACAGAGCCTGGAGCTCTAAATGGGGAGATGATCTGGAATGGTTGAAAGTAGGATGGCACTTGTTGATGGTTATGCCAAACAGCCTGATAAAGTATGCAGCTTTGGATGAAGAAACTAAAGAATTCTTTACTCACATGTTTGTCGGTTCAATGCCAGCAGCAAAAATTAAGAATAAAGTTCTAGCTTTGATTGCAAAAGGTGTTTTGAAGCATGAAGTTTTAAGCTTAATGACAGGTAATAAGCAAACAGTTCCAGAGTTAGTCAGTTAAGCTNATTTTGTATGGAAAGCCTTTAAGAAGTAAGTTTCAGAGTGGTTGTTATGCAATCTGAGGAAGATTGGGATGATGGTGAAGATTGGGATGATGATTATGATGATTCAGACTCGTCATCTATTCTTGGCATATGGAATTGGCAACTAAGATGAAGTTGGCAGGTGCAGTTGGAATAGCTTTGCTAATAATTTTATCGTCAACGATCTTTACAAATTTTGGTTTTTATAGTGGAGCTGGAAGTATTTCAGTATTAATTGACGTTAACGAAGGCAAAGATGCCAGTGACAACACATTCACGTTTAACATACTGGCAACGTCTCCAGCATTTGGTAGTTTAGAAAAGGAGGGAAAATATACTATAGTTAATGTTCCCAATTCAGTAGAGTATTCAGGAAGTCCTATCAGTGCTCATTCTGGTACATTTAGTTTAAACGATGATGGTAGAGGTTCAGTGTCTATAGCTTATTCAGATTTATTCAAAATGAATGGTAATTACAATCTACAAGTTGAACTAGGTAGTCAAAAAGCATCAGATTCAGTAATTCTTAATAAATTTTCGGAAAGTGCAGTAGCAGACCTTGTTCAGTTTGATGGCAGTAAGCCTCTCGATAGAGATGATGGAGTGATTACAAATATGCATTTCTCAAGCGAAATCATCGATGATCCAGATTCAAATTTAGATAAGTCTATAATTATCATTCCTTCGGTCACAGGTACAATTACAATATATTTCTCAGAAGAACTATTTGAAGAAGATGAAGATGAAAATTACTGGGATTCAGATAATGACCGTAGCCCTGAAGTTGTAGAAACAATACAATTTTCATACTTTGGCGATCAGATGTCTGTGGTTTATGAGTCTGGTACTGTAGAAGAAGGACCAAATTTCAATCCATTTATCTTCGATACTTCAGAATTTTATGGCAACAGCGGTGACTATGCTATAGTAATAGAGTTTACTAATGATTTAGGATCTGATGATTCAGTTAAACAAGGTCAAAGTAATTGGAAATGGTTTCACATTTGCAACACAAACTCTGACGGTAGTTGCTCAGATTAAATTTACTATCTGAAATCCTTCATCTTGGTTACGAGGAACCATAAATTCCATATTCCATCTTCCCACGTGTTTAATTTGACTTCTCCTACGCGGGCGTGAAAAGGTACAGGAATTTCTACGGCTCTCAAACCTCTCTTGAAAGCTTCAATTTTAAATTCTTCAGAAAGTGGCATTCCATCACTTGTTAAATTGACTTTAGATATCACTTCTTTTTTGAAAACCCACATACCACTTTGTGAATCTTTTATGTTTATGCCATGAAAAAGATTTGTCCCAAAGGTAAGTCCCCAGTTTCCTATTTGGTGTGTCAAAGACATGGCATCGGGGTCCATTCTATCGAGTCTGTTACATGTTACAAAATCTAATTTATTATTTATCAAGAATGCCAAAACGTGAG
>FUFK010896211.1_pt1 | contig 30350 bp, 51 predicted proteins | sample 1021851 | NCBI WGS metagenome assembly FUFK01 (sample SAMEA51879418, study PRJEB19060) | metagenome | reverse complement strand
GTTGCCGACTTACTTTATGGTGTGAAAAGAATAGATGACACCGACAACAAGAAAGGTATCAAAATCAGAAACGTAGATTAATTCTACTTGGTCAAAATGGGGGTGGGGTTTTCTCACCCTCATTTTTAAGGATAAAATATGCAATATTGGTTATTACAAAGAACAGGGAAGATGGAAAGGCTTGAAAATGAAGTTTTAAAAAAACACCCTGAGAAACTTGAATTATTGGAAAGTCAAGGTTATGTAAGGGTAATGTCAGAAAGTGACCACAGTCCCTATAAAAAACCCAGTAAAAAGGCTTCTGTAAAGAAAGCTGTAAAGAAAGTAATAAAGAAAAAGAAATAACATACAAAGTACGATCTCATTCATGCTTTGTCATTAGCTTAGAGAGGAAGGAAAAATGGCAGACCTACACACTTATTCTGTACAAGAATCACTTAACACAACAGTTGGAGGCACATGGACNGTTGCNTCGGCTGGAACTGCTGGAAGTTCAGCAGATGTAAACAANACAACCCATAAATTATTAGCAAGTAACTCAGGAACTATTGGAGTCCATGCAGCAGTTGAGATTTATTTTAACTTCACAACTTCAGAAACAAATGTAAATGCTAGTAATGATATGGTATTACCCAAGAACACATTAACATTTTTAACTGTTCCAAGAGGGTTAGGTAATACAATTTATTTTAATTATAACTCTACAAGTACCACAACAGGTGCTGTTAGAATAGTAGAGGTTTAATATGCAGAGTTCAATGTTAAAATCCATTGTTGAGGACTTTGGCAATGGTGGGGTCATAGACGGAGACCTTGTTGTAGAGGGTGATTTAACCGTATCTGGGGGTGGTTCACTTAGCTTTGATGAAATAATTGAAGGTACACAAGTAATTGACATAACCAGTACAGAGGCATTTTTAGTTCGCAAAAATGGAGATGGGGGTGATTTATTTACACTAGATACGACTAACTCCAGAATGTTATTTGCTGGTGAGATGCGACTAAATGACAAAGATGGTGATGGAACATTTGGTGGTCGCATAAGATACGACAACTCAGATAATGAACTAAGAATTGAAGCAAATGAAGTGTCTGGTGATGATGTAGCAATCAAGGGTAATGATGCTATAAAGTTTGAAGATTCTGGTGGCACAAAAATGATTCTTGATGGTGGCAATCTTGGAATAGGGATTGAAAATCCAGATACTTTATTGCATTTAAAATCTACATCTGCAAGCAAGCCAATTTTAAAAATAGAAAATGAGCAAGGTGGTTCAAATCCTGTTTCTATTCAAATGCTTAGAAATACAAGCTCACCAGATGATGATGATTTTATTGGTCAAATAGATTTTAGAAGCATGAATGATGCTAGCACACCAGAAGAAATATTATATGCTTACATATCTTCACAATCAACAGATATTACAGATGGTACAGAAGATGGTGAATTAAACTTTTTCACAATGAAAGCTGGTACATTGACCAATACAATGACGATGCAGTCTGGTTTAGTTGGAATTAATCAACAAGACCCAGTTGCTGAACTGCACATAAAACAAGGTGATGCTGGAGATGTAGATACACACGCTAATGTAGCATTAGTATTAGAAGGAAGTGGAGGTACATTTTTACAGTTTCAAACACCCAGTAGTGCTACAGATGTAGGTTTGTTATTTGGTGACCCCGGAGAAAGAGATGCGGGTGCAATTAAATACGACCATACTAACGATTCTTTTAAGTTTCATACTGATGATGTCGAAAAAATGAGACTTACATCTACAGGTCAATTAGGCATAGGAGTTACTGCACCAGATAAATTATTAACTCTTGGGCAAGATGCCATTGATGGTGGGCAAACTGCATATCTAAAAATATTAGATACAGATACAGACACAACTGCTGATACTCTGCTTGAAATTTTATGGTCTAAATACCATACTGGAACAAGTGCGGCTGATGTTGCTTCAATAGGTGGTGGCGTTGAGCAATGGAGTGGAACAAGTAGTAACAGAAACACCTACATGGATTTTAGGACAGTTACCTCTGGCAGTCGAACTGAAAAAATGAGAATCACATCTGGCGGTAGTTTAGCTATTGGTTCTAGTTCTGCCTCAAGAAAATTACACATAACAGATACAAGTGCTAATGCAGGAATAAGGATTACAACTGGCACAGCTTTAGATGCTATTATTGATTTTGGAGATACTAGCGATGGAGATATTGGTCAAATAAGGTATGATAATAATACTGATCAAATGCACTTTAAAACCAGCACAACAGATAAATTTATTTTGGATACCAATTCAAGAATCTCACTAAGCAATAATGACTCTGGTAGCAACAATACAGTATTCGGTAAAGATGCTGGAAAAAGTTTAGTAAGTGGTGCGAATAATAATACTTTTATTGGTCACAATGTTGCAGATGCTACCTTAACAGATGGAGCAGACGATAACACAGGCATAGGGTATAATGCTTTAACTGCTCATACTTCTGGAAATAGCAATGTGGCAATCGGCTCTGGTGCGATGGAAGCAAACACAACTGGAAACAGTAATGTGGCGATTGGTAAAAATGCCTTGCAAAATATAGGAGCTGGAGCTAGTAATAATATTTGTATTGGTGCATTTGCTGGTCAAAACTTTGCTAGTGCTGATTGCGATGATAATGTGGTTATCGGCAAGGGTACTGGCATGGGCAACTTAGATCAATGTGTTGTAATTGGTAAAGGCGCGATGACAACAACAGGAACTAATGCACCGTCAAATTCTTTAGGAACGGTTGCAATAGGCACAAATAGTTGTGCAGTTTTAACTACTGCAACAGGAACAACTGCCGTAGGTTATGAAACCTGTAAGACGATAAATGTAGGTGATCAAAATACGGCGTTTGGCTATCAAGCACTTAAGTCAGCAGACACAGGTGAGTATAACGTAGCAGTAGGTTATCAAGCTCTATTAGATAATGTTGATGGAAGTCACAACACTGCTGTTGGAAGATTAGCACTAGAAAACTTTGAACCCTCTTCTGCTAATGATGGTCATAATTCTGCATTAGGTGCTTTAGCTGGTAATGATATTAGTACAGGACTTCACAACACTTGCATAGGAAGTAACTCTGGGCATGACGGAACAAATAACTTAACTACTGGAAGCCAAAATACTTTTCTTGGTGGATATACTAATGGAAGTGCCTCTGGGGCAAGTAATCAAACTGTAATAGGTTACAATGCAAATGGACAAGCAGACAACTCTGTTGTACTTGGAAATTCAGATGTAACACAGGTATTCATGGCTGATGATAGTGGGGCACAAGTTAATTGTGGAAGAGTCCAAGCATTTCATGCTGGAAATGGTAATGATCCTGTTCTTCATGTAAAAGATACTGCTGATACTTTTGTTGCAAAATTTGAGGGTAACAGAGCTGGAGATACAGGTGCTTTTGTAAGAATATTTCATAATCCAAGTTCACCAGCTACAACCAATAGAACATTCTTACAATTCAGTATGCTAGATGCTGGTAGTGCAGAAACAACTTACGCACAATTAAGCACTTTTATTGGCGATAATACAAATACTCAAGAAGATGGTAACCTTAGATTTGATGTAATGAATAATGGCACTTTGACTGAGCATCTTAGAATCGACTTTGATGGAGACATGACTGCTACAAATACAACGATAGCATCAAACTCAGATGAAAGGTTAAAAGAAAATATACAGGACTATTCTGGTGGGTTAGATATTATAACAAAGCTAAGACCTGTAACATTTGAATACAAAGATTCTAAAAGAAAACAAGGCACTATTAGAGGATTTGTAGCTCAAGAGGTAAAAGAAGTCGATGATTATTGGATTGGTTCTTACACTATTGATGAAAAAATTGATGGTGTTGAAAACCCAGAATATGAGTATGTAAAAGATACAGATGGTCAATCTTTAACAAGTAAAATATCAGCAAAAGACACGATGTATGTCTCAGCTATACAAGAACTTCTGTCAAAAATAGATGCACTTGAGGTAAGAATAAAAGAATTAGAAAGTAAATAACAACTAACATAAGGAGTCAATAGTGGCTAAAAAAGAAAATCAAAAGCCAGTCTTATTAATGTTAAATGGTGTTGAATATGATGTTAATAAAGACTTTAATGATGAACAAAAAAGAATGTACTTACATTTAAAAAACCTTGATGAAAAAATCAATAGTAATAACTTTATTCAAGAGCAGCTTAGTGTAAACAAAGAGGCTTTTATAAAATTATTGCAAGAGTCTTTATCTAAGCCTAAAGATCATTCACCACATGATCCCGGAGATGAAAACGACTCATGATAATTAGATGTGCCTATGATCATGATGTAGTAATTCACTTAAATAGAAAGAAAGGAATTAGGAAAAAAGTGAAGTTGGCTGACGGAACTTTTATTACATTAACATACCCAAGTAGTAAAAACTACTTTTTAAGAAATGGTGACACTATAATAAAAAAAAGTGATTCATTTAAAACCATTGAAGAGGCATATGTGAAAGAGTGTGAAAGTTTAAACGACTCTGATGATCATGGGCGTATCGACATAGTTAAACATAAAATAAAAGACCATAAGGTAGTTTTAAGATGATTATTGAATATGAAGTAGATTATGAAATTAGTACGAGCTACGATATTTCTGTTGAGTATACTTTCAACCCTTAATTGTTCAAATGGGTGGATTGTAGGTGGATATGAATTGACACCAATGGATACGAATACTGTATTTATAGAAATAGTAGCAAAAGATTCAACAATGCATTGGTATGCTGGAAAGTTATATCATGGAGATAACTACTGTATATTGCATAATCAATGGGAAGAGGTAAGGATACAATAATGGATCCAGTTTTATTACTTGAAAGTTGGGGCACTCTGGGAGCCACAGGATGTATTTCATTGCTTTTTGGATTCATGATTACAAATTTAATTAAAAGTCAAAAACATCAAGATGGAGAATTAGAAGCTATACGAGAAAATGCTTCAGGCATGGCAGAGGTTTTATCTAATACACAGTCAATAGTTTTAAAGTTGGTTGATAGAATCCAAAGAGAATCTGAACAACAAAGCGATGAACGAAATCGCAGACACGAAAGTTTAATGAAAGAAATAGATGATTTAAGTGATAAGGTGTCTTTTTTACAAGGTCGAATTAACGGTGGTGGTAAACACTAATGGCTAAAGACCCTAGATTAAAAAGATTTGGTTTATCTGGATATAACAAGCCTAAGAGGACACCAAGACATAAATCTAAATCTCATGTAGTTTTAGCAAGATACAAACAAGGAAGTAGAACAGTAACCAAATTAATTAGATTTGGTCAGCAAGGTGCAAAAACAAATCAGACAGTTGCTCAAAGAAGGGCTTTTAAATCTCGCCATAGAAAAAACATAGCAAAGGGTAAAAGTTCAGCAGCATGGTGGGCAAATAAAGTAAAATGGTCACCAAGTAAGACAAGAAGCAAATAATATGGATTATGAAAGCATAGATGATTACAGAAGCCATGTCAAAGAAAGACTTGCAAGAATAGAAACTATTTTAGAGCGAGAACTTCCAGATATAAAAGAACAATTAAAACTGTCCAATGGCAGAACCAGAAAGCTAGAGAATTGGAGAAACTTCACATTAGGTGGGTTAGCAATAATAATTTTTTTAATAACCAATATAAAATAGGAGAAAACTATGTTAATGAAAATGATAGCAGATGAGTTACTGTCTGACAAAACAGGCGATGAGATAATTGATGAAATCAACAAAGCAGTTGACATACCTATCATCTCGGAGAAAACAGAAAAAGCTATCCTCGAAGCACTTTGGAAAGTAATAAAAGGTGTGTTACTAAAAAAATTAGGTGTCTAATAATGATTAACTCATTACAGATTCTAACTATTATAAAAGGCACCCTTGAGGAAATGGGTAGAAAATATTATAGCCACGATGCTATGATGATGGTCTACAGAACAGGCATAGTTGAGTCAAAGTATAAATATATTATGCAAAAAGGTGGTAACAATATAGCCAGGGGCTTTTGGCAATGTGAACCCTGGGTGGCAGTTTCGTTATGTAATGATTATTTGCAATTCAGAACCAAGCTGCTTGAAAGATGTGCAGAAATTTGTCATCTTGATAAAGATTATTTTATTAACCCTGAAGAGTCTGAGTGGCAAGATATATTAACTACCAACATAAAAGCTGGAATTGTTTGTTGTCGTTTGCATTATTGGAGAGTACCCAAACCAATGCCAAAATCTTTAGATGATCAAGCTGTTTACTGGAAAGCATACTATAATACTAACAAAGGAGCCGGAACAACTAAGCACTTTAAAGAGCTAGTTACCAAATATGAGCGATAATTTAGTACAGGACATTGATGGTAATATTATAGGATGCCCCCATTGTGGAAGCAGAAGCATACGAAAGTTTGGTTATATATATAGGGCAAAAAGTAAAAAACCTCAATGGATGTGCAGAGCTTGTGGTAAAAGGACTGTAAGACCAACAATTTTAGAAAAGGTAGATTTTGAAAAGCAAGATATTGATCCAGATTATATACCGATTGAAGAGTTAATTGAACACAGAAAAAAGAAATATGCTGTTAAAATAAAGGGAAAAGAATCAAGAAGATTAATAAATATAGATATTAAAACAAAAGGTGCTATTGGTATTTTACATTTTGGTGATCCACACATTGATGATGATGGCACAGACATAGCTGGTATTTACAAATTGTGTAATTTAATAAATAAGACAGATGGATTGTTTGCTGGGAACTTAGGAGATGTGCAAAATAACTGGATAGGTAGGTTGGCATTTTTACATGGACAACAGTCAGTAACTGCAAAAGAAAGCTGGAGACTTACAGAGCATTTTGTAAATAGTGTTAATTGGCTTTATTTGATAGCTGGAAATCATGATGTCTGGTCAGGTGATGGTGACCCCTTAGATTTTATTATGAGGGATCATAAGGGCGTATATGAGAAATGGGGTGCTAGGTTAAATCTCAGGTTTCCAAACAAAAAGGAAATACGAATAAATGCAAGGCATACTTTTAAGGGTCATAGTATGTGGAACTCGGCACATGGAGTTGCAAAAGCTGCACAAATGGGGTGGAAAGACCATGTGCTTACTTGTGGACACACTCATGTTTCAGGTTACCAAGTTTTAAAAGACCCCGCATCTGGGTTAATTTCTCATGCCTTGCAAGTAGCAAGTTTTAAAATTATGGATAATTATGCTGATAAATTAGGATTAGATGATAAGAACATTTTTAATGCACCAGTAACAATAATTGATCCTAAGTATGATGATGATGACAATAGATTGATAACAACAATATTTAACCCATACGAGGCAGCAGAATATTTGACATGGAAAAGATCAACGAAATAACAACAAAGGATTCAGGGGTTAATGCATTTGATATTATTATGCAATGCAAAGAAATAGCCGATATGATAGATATTACAAATATTATTCTTGATAACACTAGCATTGACGAAAAAGAAATGCTTATAAAGTTAATTGAGAGTGTCCGAAATTTAGAGCTTCAGATAATAGATTATGAACCTCATTATATACCAAAGGCAAAAGCATGAGTACATACCAACCAGCATTTTGTAACATCACAACAGATTTAGCATTTATTGAACCAAATATAGCAGAATATGACGGCAAAAGGTCGCTTCCGGGTAACTTTACCACAACAGACACATCTAACCTGTATCAGCTAAATAACACAGGTTTTATTGACCAGCTTTATAAGGATGGGGTTGAGATGACTTCTGTAACAGACACCCCTAATGCAGACAATGAATATAATTATTCTGCTAGTACAGATTCTGTGCAGTTCTTTTTAGCATCATCATCTGTATCTGCACTTAATTCTAGTGTATTTGAAGCATCGCAAGACTGGGCAACATTAAAGACAGAGGCAGTAAATAGAGCATCTGACTTTGTTAGAAGTTATTTACCTTTTCCAATATACCCCAATAAAGGTGTAGGAACAGCAGATGCTACTGGCTCAGACTTTCCTGAGATTATTGTAAGAAGCACAGCAATCATGGCAGTTGAGAGCCTTGTAAGACCTTATGACTTTGAAAGAGCAGAACAGATAAAATCTCAAGCAATGAACGATGAGGAAACAGGGTTTCTTGATAGATTGAGAAAAGGTGAGATCACGCTTTATCAAAGTGAAGATGAAAGCAAGTACAGAGGTATTTTAAGACCAGTATCTATCAATGCAAATACAACTGGTGGCATAGTGGACATCAAAGGAAAGTCATCGTATCCTTGGGATGTCATAAAAATAATTATTACAAATGGTGGAACATTTACAGCCGGAGTAGAAAACACTACTGTCAAATTTAGTTCTTTTGTAGGTAATGAAAATGGTTTAAAACTTGAACAAATGGCAAGTGATGAAATCATTGATGGTTATTGGCAGTTAGTTGGTCACAATATGTATGTAAGATTTAGCCCCGGTGTTTATCATACAGATGAGTGGGAATTAGAAGTAAGTGGCGAGATTGATCAAAGACTATCTGCTATTAAAACAGTTAGCACTTCTAGGTACTAATGGCAATCACCTTTACAAATATAATTTTTGATGAGATAATTGAAAATCTTGCGAAGCTAATCAATGATGAATTTAATATATCAGTACATTATGATGAGCATAAGGGTGTGCAATCATTTTTGCTAACAGGATTAAGTGATGATTTTGTGACTAATTTAAGCACAGGCGTTCAAAGAGAGTATGCAGTTGAAGTAAATTATCAGCTAAAGATTGGTGGTCAATATACTAAGAACAACATTAAGCAAGTAAGCAACGTAATGGAAAGATTTAAAAGATTAGTATTTAATAATAAAATTTTAAGCAATGGATCAGAATGGTTTGATGCACAAGTCTCTAGTATTAATTATGAGCAAAACGAAGATGATGAAACTTTGCTTAATGGAATAGCAAATTTTACCTGTCAAAATATTGAGGTTATATAATGAAAATAAAAGCAAGATTGAATAAGATTTACAGAGCAAATTCCAATGGATTGCTATGTGAAAAGGCTTCACTTAAAAAACTTAAAAAAGGTGAAGTTGTTGAAGTACCTGAAGATGCCGCAAACGAATTACTTAGCATGGGATTTGTTGAAAAGGCAAAAACAAAAAAACAAAATAAGGAGGCTTAATTATGGCTGATACTAGAGTCCTTCCTGTAAGTAATGTTAAGTATGGCTTAAAGGCTGAAACATCTTTTGGGGTAGGTTTAGATTCAAGTGGTGATGATAACATTGCATATCTTACACAACCTGTATTACAAGCACAAAAACCAACTTTTAATATATTAAGAGAGTCAAGGTTATTAAGTGGTAGAGGTCTTGTGAAAAATGCAGCAGACACAATAACAAACACAAGAGGTGGAACTGTAACAATGCCTTTTGACATGGTTGCAACACCTAGAACATTAGCACAACACGCTTTATTAGTTGGGCAAGAAAATGCAACAAGCGGCAGCACTCTGCATGAAATGGAAATTGATGGAACAAGTAATCCAGCTTCAATCGGTGGAAGCATATCAAGTGGTATTCCACATTCATGTAATTTAGCTTATTATCCAGCGGCTGGTGAAGGAATAAAGGTTACTGGTGTGGTTTGTTCTGATTTGACAATTACAGGTGATGTAGGTGCAAATAATGGCTTACTAAGTATTTCTGGTAATTATTTTTCTGGATTTTCTAACCCAATTAGTACAGGCACAGTTTTAGAGCAAACCTTTGCTGGCACGTTTGTTGATGCTCAAGATACATATTTTAACGTAATGGACTTTGACACAAGAACACTAGATGTTGAAGGGAATGCTAATCAAACATTTATTATGAAAGCATTTAGTTTTAACATAACTAATGGTGTTAATAGGGTTGGTTTCAACACAAATGGAGATGCAGAAGTTTATGTATTTCCTGAGTATGTTGTAACTGGTTCACTTACCATAAAATATGATGATCTGTTTGACTATAGTGCTGGTACTAATGTGATTCAAGACTTTCTTGATGGTGACACTATGACACTTAATCTAATAAATGGAACTGGAAATGATGCTGCTGGTGAAATGGAAATTACAGCAGAAATTCAGTATACAGGTGATCCCGGTCAAGACTTATCTGAAACTGGAGTATTTCACACACTTGAGTTTGAATGTGTCCAAAGTGGTTCTAATGAAGCATTTAAACTTGAAGTATTTGAAAATAGTGCGGTAACAACTTGGTAAAATAAAAAAAGGAGAGAATAATGATAGTGGATACACCTCATGGTGAATTTGAAGTGAGGGATATAACAAGAAAAGAAAGAAGAGATTTTTACAAAAAAGTAAAAGAAGTATTTTCTTCTAATGATGAAAATAGGCTTCATGATTTATGTGATGAGTTTTCTCTACTTGCTTTTGAAACAGAAGAAAAAACTGATGCTGCATTAAAAAACCTTTCTGCTGTTGAAGAGGATCAAGTTTTAATATCAATCATAAGTTGTTATATGGGTTTAGATTTGGGAAACCCTACTGGCGATTGAGGTGTGCAGTTTGGTACTCAAATTATGGATTTTCAGAAACAAGGTTTGAATTTCCATACAAAGCCCAATCGCCTACACTTTACAAGAAAGTTGTATATGAGACAAAAAAAGATGTGATGGCTGAAGTTTATAGGATTATACAAGAATCAAAAAATAAAGGGTTTGATATTGGTCAGAGTTTATATCATCAAATACCCTTTTTTTGTAATCCTAAGTCAATAATATCTCAATGGTGTTTAGATATGATCACAGATTATTTTACTGTAAAAAAATATCATGTGCCTATTGCAACATCTATTGATACAGTAAATCCTTATATTATTGATTGTTTTAGCATTATTGATGATGAAATAACAAAGATAAACAAATACGAAAGCACAAAAAATGGCAGTTAAAGATTTAACAATAAGAGTAGGTGTATCTGGTGCTAAAAGAGCAGAACAACAAGTAAAAGGTATTGATTCATCTTTTAGTAAACTTGGTAACATTGCTTTAAAAGTTGGAGGGGCATTTTTTGCAGCAAAAGGAATTGTATCTGGTTTTCAAACTATAATAAATCTTTCATCAGAATTTAATTCTGTTAGTAGGGGTTTTGATAATTTATCTAAAAGCATAGGTGGATCATCAGACACATTAAACAAACTGCAAAGAGCCACAAATAATACAATAAGCAGTATTGACCTAATGGCACAAGCTAATAATGCTATGCTACTTGGAATATTTGATAATAATGATCAGATGGCTGAAATGTTTGATATTGCTCAAAGGCTAGGTGCAGCATTAGGTAAAGATACTTTATTTGGAGTGGAGTCACTTGTTACTGGTATGGGTAGGCAGTCAAAACTTATGCTAGATAATCTTGGTATTATGGTTGATATAGAGGAAGCTAATCAAAGATTTGCAGACTCACTAAATAAATCTACTAAAGAATTAACTGATCAAGAGAAAAAACAAGCCTTTAATAATGAAACTATGAGACAAGCTAAGTTGCTTGTTGAGGGCATTGGAGAGGAGCAACTAACCACTAGAGATGTAACTAATCAACTTTCAGCTTCATTTGATGATTTAGGTGTGTCAATAGGTAATAGACTTTCACCACTTGTTAAATTTTTAGCAAGTGATTTTATTTCACTTACTGAATCTGTAAATGATTTTATTGGGCCGGAGCCAATTTCAAGACAGCAACAATTAAACAATCTTTTTTTACAAAGAAATAAACTCATAGGCGATCAAAAAGAAAAAACCGAAGAAGCTATTGAGGTTTCACAACTTTTTACTGATAAAGCACTTGAAAGAAATTCTATTGAACAACAAACTATTGATTTAGGATTAGCTGCAATAGATAGTCAGTTAAAAAACTTTCATGATTTAATTTTTGCTAGAAAAGAATTGAACTTAGAAATAAAAAGAACTGGTGAAACTGAAATAAATACCGGTGCCATTATAGAAAAAGTAAGCACGAATGAAAAAGTGATGAGAATGGAATTGCAAAGAATAAAAGCTCAAGCAATACAAGAAGATTTAAGGGGTGCAATATTACAAGGGCAAAGTGCTGAACAAGCAGTAAAATCTGTGGTAAGAGCAGAACTACAAGAAGCAATATCTGGTTTAGTTAGTTCTATTTTAAAAAATGTGCCTTTTCCTTTTAATTTGGTTGTAGCTGCTGGTGCTGGAGCAACTGCAACAGGGTTATTAGAAAAAGCTCTTTCAGCGGCTGGTTCAATTAGTTTTGCACAAGGTGGTATCGTTCCGGGTGTCAATTCAGGTGCTGGCGATACTGTTCCGGCTATGCTAACACCGGGTGAAGTTATTTTAAATCAAGCCCAACAAGAAAATCTTGTGGGTGGAATGGGTGGCATAACTATCAATTTCAATGCTCCAGTCACCAATGAGGAATTTGTAAAAGATTTTGTGATCCCAGAAATAGAAAAAACTGTAAGTGGTAGCCTTGCATAATGGCTTTAACATTACCCGATGCTTTTAAAAATAGAAACATAGTTCAAAACTGGTTGTTTCAATTATACTATGATGATGAATCTGCATTTTTAGGTACTTCTTTTTATGACACAAAAGTTGATGATGTATTTTACAGGGGTGTTGTATTAAACAAGCCAAGCATAAGAGAGTCAATAAACTTAGAACAAAGCAAATCAAGGACAGGAAACTTATCGCTAACACTTGCAAATTTTAGCCATTTAGGGGATGATTTTAGTGCAGAGGTATATGGCACTAGAAAATACTTAAATAGACTTGTAAAGGTATATATACAGCCAAATAGGGCAACTGCATTAAGTGATTGCCTTTTGATTTATACAGGAAAGCTAAAAACTGTCTCTCACACCATTCAAAAAGTAAAATTAAATGTAGAGGCAAAACGTCCGTGGGATGGCATAGAAGTACCTCAACTTCAAACAAGTAAAAATAATTATTACCCCGTTAGCTATGGTAATTACACACCTAATAATCAAGGTTCAAATGTTACAACATCATCTGGCAATGATGACTTTTGCAATAGAAAAACACTTTTTCCTATCCCAGTTGAACAAATCCGGGGTGAAACAGTATTTAGTTTAACAGGCACACATAGCATAGGATCAGATGCATATCCGCATTTTTATGAAAAAGAGTTAGATAAGTTTGTGCCTTTGGCTAATCATGCAAGTACAGCAAGTACAAGAGACACAGCAAGTGAAAGCGACAGCACAGGTCATGTTGTGAGATTTCATAAAAATTTATTAAAAAGAACTTTATTAAAACCCAATGAAAGAGTATCAAGTGGGTCAGGATGGGCATCAAATGATAATGCTTTTAATAGTGATACTGTTGATAATTCATCAAGTTTTACGTTGTTTACTTTTGATGTTGAGGCTTTTGTAGATGATGCTACTGCTGATATAAAATTTAAAATGCCACAATTAACCGGCGTGCCTCAATCATTAGCAATGTTCTTTGTAGTTGAGGCAACACTCAGTTTTAATAAAACAGGTGGCTCTGGTACTAATAGAGTTGAATTAATCAATTTTACTTATGACAATGAGGATATTTCTGCATACTTTGAATTTACAGGAACTGTCTCAAATGTGACCACAATGGTATCTGGGTCAGGAAACACAGATGTAAGTTCACCAGCAATAGTTGGAAGCAATAGCTCAATACATAGTGCATTTGTTTCATCTGGTGATGGATGGGGTGAAGATTTAACAGTAAGAATTAAGATGGAAAGAGTGAGTGGAGACATGACAGGTACTGTAACCTTAAATCTTAAATTATATGATATAATAATCCAAGCAACCACAAAACTTGATTATTCAGTCACAACTTCATCTGGTAAATCTGAAGCTGCTAATGCTTTAAATGATGTTGATTTTGTGTATTGTGGTGGTGATGGTTTGCCAGATAATGGCTGGAATAGTAGTTCTGCAATTACCGAAATACATGAGGCACATAGGGATTTACTACACAGGTTTACATCATACACAAACTCAAACACCCCAACTAATTACTCAGCTTTAAATACAGATAAAGATTGGCAAATACGTTATTGGATTAATCAACCAGTATTATTGTTTAATGTACTTGAGAAACTTCAGTTTGAAGGTGGATTTATTTTTAGGTTTAATGGTCAAAATGAAGGTGAATATATTTTTATCCCAGATTCAATTACAACCGATCACACACTTACACAAAAAGAATTAGGCACATTAGATATTGCATTTACAGATGTATCAAAAATTATGGCTAGGATGGACATAGAATATAGAAAGCACCCAGCTACAGGTGGTTATTTAAGTACAGTATCTGCATCAAATTCATCAGCAATTAGTGATTTGTTAATTGGAACAAATGAAAATAAAAAAACCATAAGATTAGATGCTTATGTAGGTGATTCTAGTTCTGAAAATGATATACCAACATCAGCCACATCAAACCCAAATGATGACTGGTTTTCTTATTACAACCAAATTTTAGGCAGTCAAAAACTAATAGTAAAATCTGAAGTTGTCTCACCTAGTTTTTATGGTATTGATGTTGGTGACTTTGTTGCCTTTAGTGATATGCCAGTTGATCCATTTGGGTTAGATTGGTCTGGTAAAGATTTTATTGTTACAAATGTAAGTAGGCAATTAGGAAAATTAAAGTGCGAGTTTAGAGAGGTTTAGTTATGGCTAATTATATGAATGTGGCAAACCCTAGATTTTACTGTGATTATATCAATTATAGATTATCTAGGGGTATTGCTCAGAATGGAAATTATGATGTACAGGCAACTAGTTCAGTTGTAAATACAGTTGGCATAAAAAGTGGTGGTGGAAGTGAGATAGAGTTATTTGATATGAAACCATTTAATCAAGTGACTTTTGACACCTCTGCCAACAGTACTAAGAGGCAAGATCATGTAGTTGTAACTTTAGATGTAATGGGTGAAAACGCTAGTAAAAAGTCTTTTGTGGCAATATTAAATCATAATCTTGTAAGTGCCGGGGGCAAGATTCGCATTTCAAGTTCTGACACTAAGAGCCATGTGCAACTTGCAGACTTTGGAAGTGCAACTGCAACAGCACCCTCTGAAATTCTTAATGCAGACCTTATATCAAGTAACATTATAACACCCGGTGAAGATGGTAGCACATTGATAACTTTTACAGAGGAAGATAATAGGTATTGGGGAATACAATTTGAAGGTGCTGGAAGTGAGGATGCTAGTACATCTGGAAATTATTTTAGTTCATCAACTGACTTAAAAGTAGGGTGCATATTAATTGGCGAGTTCTACGACCTACCACAAAGCCCGGATGTTGATGTAAAAAGAACAGTAGCATTTGACACAGTAAATATTGAGGAGTCTTTAGGGGGTCATAGATATTCAACAATGATTAGTCATGGCAGACAAGCAGCAGACCAAAATAAATCACCATTTGTTACCACTACAACTCAACAGCAAGTTTTTGGTGGTAGATTGTCATGGGATATGAATTTTAGTTTTTTAGATTCAGATGAGGTTATGCCAGTCCAATGGAATACATACAACCCTAGTGGTGATAGTGTAATTAATGATGCTTGGAATCTCACCAATGGTGGGCATATACCATTCATATTTAGTTGTGATAATAGTCAAACAGGAACAAATGCCGAGACTGCTCATATTTTTGCAAGGTTCGCCCAAGATTCATTAGTGCAAACCCAAGTAAGCCCAAACCTTTGGAACATTGCATTGAAGATAGAAGAAGAGTTTTGATTGTAAATAATTATTCTTAAATTCTCTCCACAAGGTAGGGATGAACAGGGCGTTATGCTCCAACAGTCGTCCTTATTCATATTCTTAAGCATCCCTACCTTACCCCCTTTAACCCTTACCTAACCCTAAAAATAATCTATCAAAGTGTTAGGATATGTCATTTATTATTTGTAAACTTGTTTATGAATAGAATAACAAATTGGAGATTAAAATGAGAAAAAGTTGGACTAAAGGAAAATGCTTTAGCAAGTCATTTACACCAACAGGAAAATCTGAAGAGCAAGAGTTTCTTGTGTTGGGTGGACTTCCGGGAATATCTCCCGGAGATTCTCGTAATATTACACAAAAAATGTATGAACTAAGTTGCGATAGTTGTAATCATAAAACATGGAATAGCTCTACCAAAGGTAATATGCTTTGTACTCAACCAAAAGGGGGTAAGTAAGATGACATCAACATATCATATTAGTCTTGGTGGTGAGCATAAAATATTTACTTTATGGAGGCATCACATAATTGATAATGACTTTATGTATAGAGATATTTGGCAGTATGTTCAAAATCTATCTATTGATCCAGATGAGGCTTATACGAAAGCAAAAAAAATAGCTGGAGATAAAATAGTTGTTTGGGATGTAGATGAGGATAAGGGCATCCTTAATAAAATGGGTATGAGGGCATCAAATAAAACTTTTGATGGGCAAACTCTTACATGGGGTAGAAAGTTTTATGGTCAGAAAATATCTGATATTATTAAAGATGATTTTGGTCTTAAATATATTGCTCTTGGGTATGGTTTTCCTGTTCCTAATAGGGCAAGGCAATGTGATCTTGATTGTATAGCCTACACATCAAAACTACCTGAAGTTGTAAAATATCTGAAAGAATTAGAAGATGAGAAAAAAAGAAAAAATGAGCTTACAAATTTATTGATTGACACATTAAAGCAATCAGATCATATTGGCACAGTTGGTGAGTCTGTAGATATAGATGTAACAGTAAAAAGTGCTTTCTGGGTTGATGGATATTATGGCAGTACATTTTTAATCAGAATGATAGACGATGAAAACAACAGCATCAGTTGCTTTACAACATCAAAATCATTTACTGATGTTAAACAAAATGACATATTAAAAATATCTGGTATTGTAAAAAAACATGATATTAGAGATGAAGAGATAAAAACAGGAGATGGGTTTGTAAATGTACCAGATGTTAAATCAACTTTAATTACAAGAATAAAAAAAGGGGGTAAGTAATGGAGAAAATAGTGCCTCATGACTTTATTTTTCATGCTGAGATTCAATACGAAGGTGAAACCGCAATGGTGTACACTTGTGCCGTTGGTAATACCATTAATGAATTATTTGAAGATATTGATATTGAAATGAAATATTACCAACACAGATTTCCAGAGATTGTTAAAGTAATTAAAAATCCAAATACAGGGAATCTTGATTGTACTAAATTTGTTGTAGATAAATATTATCAAAGGGGAGATAAATAATGAAATTACCAACTTATAAAGTGCTTGATGCAGCAGATAGTATTATAAGTGAAGGTTCTGAAGGTCAAGGTGATAATGCTGGAAAGCTAGGTTGTCCAACTGAGGTTGATATAGTAAAAGCTGAAAGATTATTATATGATTACATTCAAGCCATTAGAGACTTAAAGAAGGTAAAAAAAGGAAAAAATAATGCCATATCCAATGACAAATAATATTGAAACTAAAACCTTATCAATTAATTTATTTAATGCCTTACAATCTTTGATTACAATAACTGAGGGTGAAGATTTAGATTCTGACTCTCAAAAAATAATTCATTTTAATGCATTGTGTGAAAGGATAAATCAAATAATAGGAGAGTACACGCCTAAAATCCAGAAGGTTCGGAATGTCATGTATAATGAGGACTCCGCAACTACACCCTCAACCACCGAGCCTTCTGGGTACATTCAAATACTTGTAAACAAACAAGAGTATAGTTTAGTAATTGAAGCACTTGAACACATGGCTAACTCTCTCTCTGAATTAAAGGTGTCGGATCAGTTTCAAGAACTAGCAGATGATATTAAGGATTTAAAATGAGTTACTATAACACCACAAATGAAAAAGGTTTTGATCTTCAAAAATCCCATGAGAAGGCAAGGAATCAAGAAGAGATTATATATTCATTTTTTCTAACTCATGGTAAGCCATTAAGCCCTTCACAGGTTTTAAAAAAACTTAAACTGGAATGTCCAATCACATCAGTAAGAAGGGCATTAACCAACCTTACAAATGAAGAAAAAATAATTAAAACAGATGTTAAGGTTGTCGGTTTATATGGTAAAAAAGAACACTTGTGGCGTTTAAAAACTGCACAAGATGACATTGATCCAGATCAATACAGTCTATTTTAGTATGGATAGTTTAATACAATTTATAAAACATATATTGGGGTTATGTGGTGAATCACATCCAAATATATTTATGGGTGGATTTGTAATGTATTGCACATATTGTTTCAATAAGCTGTTTAAAAATAAAAGGAAATAGATATGAGATATTATTGGGAAGCTTTATTTAGTTCAGAATACTTTCCCTATTGGGAGTTTACTATGCTAATGATGTTGGCACTAAATATAAGTATTCTTTGGCGAATGCACAGGATAGAAAAGAAGATTGATTGCTACGATGAAATGATGGGATTCTATCTTGAGTTATTAACTGATATAAATAAAAGATTAAAAAAATGATAGTAATTAATTTAGCCGAATGGGTGATTAATCTATTTATATTGTCCATAGCTGCACTAATTTGGGTTTTAGTAATACTAGGCACTATGATGATAATTTCAATAATGTACGAAACAGTAAAGGGGGTTTTACATGATTAACATAATGGAAAAAGTAATGGAATTTCTTGAAACTACATTACCAATATTATTAACGCCAATTATTATAGTAATGGTTGTTAGGTTGGTATATCAAATTTTAACTAACTAAGGAGAGAAACACATGAGTCAAAGACCAAAACTAGAAATACCTGTGGGATCAGAAGCAAAAGTAAGTTTGCTTTTTGATAACCCAAAAACAGGATTATCAGCAAGTGGCGAATGGAGACTATATGGAGTAAATCATAATGGTGTTGAGAAGTCTTTTTTTGCATCAGATAAAGCACATGAGATAATGCAACATTACAACAAAGGTGATAGTGTATTAATCGAGCATAAGCAAATACAAGATGGTAAAACAGTTTACTCAGTAAGCCCTGTATCTGTTGAGTTCAAAAAGTCAAAGGATGATCAAGATAAAAGTATCAAGTGGGGTATGGCTTTTAACAATGCAACCAGGCTGGTAATGTCAGAGCATGAATTTGATGGCGATGTTATGAAGAGGGTTGAATTAATAAAACAAATTATGCCCAAGATGTATGAGATTGCACTAATGCAACCAGAAGAGGAAGAACTGTTTTGAAAACCAGAACTGTTGCAATTACATATTTGATTACTTTTTACAAAGATTTGTTGAAAAATGATCAGATAGAAATTGATGGTGCAGCACATCAAAGGCTCAAATATTTACAAACTAAATACTTAAATGACAAAAACCCAAAGAACAAAACTAAGTAAGTTAGTTCGTGAATATGTTATACTAAGGGATAAGGTATGCTTGAGGTGTGGCAGTCCAGAAAGACTCCAAGCCTCACATATCTATCCCAAAGGTCGCTATCGTAAAATGGAGTTCAATGTTGATAATTTAAAAGCATTATGTGTTGGATGTCATCTTTACTGGTGGCATAAAAACCCCATAGAAGCCAAAGAATGGGCAGAAAAAACATTAGGTAAGGTTAGGCTCAATAGATTAAAAAAAGAGGCTAATACCATTAATACAAATAAATTAGATTTCAAAGCAATACAAACTGAATTAAAAAACAAAATAGGAGAAATAATATGAGTGATGATTATAAAGTTTTACAAATAATGCTATATTGTGTTGAGGTAAGGGGTAATGGATTTAGGTGGTTTAAAGATAAGGATGAGGCTATTTTTTTTGCCTCATCATATTATAATGTAGATGTTGAGTTGTTACCAACACCTAATAATTTTATCTATGAACACCTTTTTAAATTAGATCCTGATTTCATTTGTAAATTTTTAAATGAAAGGGAAGTAAGGTAATGGATAAAAATCAATTAAAACATGACATTGTCTTATTAGAGCAAATGATCAGAATGGTATTAGAATCTATTAAACACAAAAAATTTAAAAAAAGAAAAGTTAAATATATTGAAAAGGAACTTTTAGAAATGGTGCGTATAGTAATTAAATCAGCTTTTTCATCCTATGAAGATTATCAACAATATGTTTTTACTGTAAATAAAGGTTTGAAAAATTTTTATGACGAAAAAATGAAAGAATTTGAAGCATAGAGAGGGCAGAATGGATGGTAAAATATTGAAAGAAATTTTTTTAAAAGTAAAGCTAAGAAAAAAGGTTATAGGAGACAAAACCAAAATATACTTGGATTATAAAGAGCTTTCTAATCAATATTGGAAAAAACATAGAAAAATGTTTGATAAAAATAAATATTTTAATTCAAGGGCTTGGACTCCAAAAGAAGGTAAGCAACTTCTTGGCTTTGCAACTAAAAGACATATTCCCATAAAAGAAACTGATTTATTTAAAAAAGAGTTAAATAAAAAGGAAAGAAGAGTTTGGGATATAAAAGATGAAATGGACTTAAACAAAACTAGATATGAAGCACCAAATTTAAACTATATTAAAAAGGGAGAGTAATAATGGCTAAAAGATTTATAGATACAAAGATATGGGATAAAGCATGGTTTAGGAAATTATCACCTGATAATAAATTGATATGGATTTATCTATTAACAAAATGTGATCATGCTGGGATATGGGATGCTGATTTTGAATTAGCTGAGTTCTTTATTGGTGGTAGAGTCAGCTACAGACGATTACCTCAAGTCATTACTGATAAAATGAAAAAGGTAGATGGAGAAGAGCAGTATTTCATACCATCATTTATAGAATTTCAATATGGTGAACTTAAAGAGCATTCTAAACCTCATATGAGTGTTATTAAGAGATTAAAAGAAAAGGGTTTGTTAAGGGTATCTAATACTCTTAAAGATAAAGATAAAGATAAAGATAAAGTTAAAGATAAGGTTAAGGTAAAAGATAAAAAAAAAGATAAGGAAGCAGAGTTTTCAAGAAAATCATTTATCATTGCACAGGAACTAGGAATAAATGATAGTATGCTTAAAGACTTTGTTGGTTATTGGACTGAATCAAATGAGGGTGGTTTTAAGATGAAATTTGAAATGCAAAAAACTTTTGACATCAAAAGAAGATTACAAAGATGGCACAAGAATGATTTTGGAAATAATCAAAAGCCAAAGACACCAGAAACAAAATTCAAGAAATTAGATACAGGGTATTATAGAGCATATTGTTCAAAATGTGGTAGTAATTTATTTCCAACATATCAAGGACTTAAAGACAGTTCATGTTGTGGTGTTGATATGGTTCCTGAAAAACCAGAAATAAAAAATGAAGATGTCAATGTTGATATGAATATGATAACTGATCTAGCAAATAAATTTAAAGTTAATTGATGGAAGATGAAGAGCATATAATTGATTTCTATCTTAGGGTTACTACACCTGAAAGATTTAGAGCCTTAAAAAGCTACAGAAAGAAAGCAGTAAGTCATGAGAATAGAAAGCATAAAATTGATGATAATATTTTTTATTGTAGATATTGCAAAAGATGTTGGTCTATTGTACCTGGTTGGGTAGACAGAGCAAAGTTTAGAATGTATCCAGAGGGTAATATGCCAACATTTAAAAAGAAAAGAAAAGACTGTCCAAGTTGTCAATAGCTGATAAATATACTGTTGAATCAATACCAAAACATGAAACTTATGATTGGTTATTATATAAGCACTACGCAAGGCGCATTCCCTCAATTAGTTATAGCTTTGGACTATTTGATGGCTCTGGAACTTTGATAGGTGTTTGTACATTTGGTTCGCCACCCAGTCATTCACTCTGTACTGGGATTTGTGGCAAGGAGTTTTATAAAAAAGTAATGGAGCTAAATAGGCTTTGTATAAATAATCATAGTGTAAAAAACCTTACAAGTTTTTTTATTAGTAATTGCTTAAAGGCTATAAAAAAAGATTATATTATTGTTAGTTATGCAGATACATCAAAAAATCATCATGGCTATGTTTATCAACCTACAAACTGGCTTTATACAGGGTTAACAGCTAAGAGGACAGAAAGGTATGATATTAATAACCCCAACAAGCACAGCAAGGCAGTAACAGAGACAATGAATTATAATGAACTTAGTATTAGAGAAAGACCTCAAAAGCATAGGTATGTTATATTTATTGGTACTAAAAAATTCAAAAATAATTGCAAATTAAATTTAAAATATCCTGTTAAGGCATATCCAAAAGGAAACAATAAAAAATATGATGCTAGTTATAAACCACAAACACAGACTAAATTATTTTGATGAAAGTAATTAGTTTAGGAATGGGTGTACAAAGCACAGCGATGTATATGATGAGTAGTAAAAACATCATAGAAAGAGCAGATCATGCAGTATTTGCTGACCCCGGTGCTGAACTTCCAAGAACTTATGAGATACTAGAATTTTTACAAGATTGGGCAAGTCTAAATGATGGCATACCGATACATGTAACTAATGAAAGAAATCTACTACAAGACACAATGAAAGCACAAAATTCAAGAGGTGTTAAGTGGGCAGCTATACCAGCTTTTTCTGAAAGTGGTGGTATGATACAAAGACAATGTACTGGCGAGTATAAGATTCAGCCAGTAATAAAAAAAGTAAGAGAATTACATGGATTAAAGCCAAGACAAAGGATGCCCAAGACAGAGATGTGGTTAGGTATTACATTGGATGAGATACAAAGAATGAAAGAAAGTCAATTACCTAGAATAGATTATGTTTATCCATTGATAGACCAAAGAATGACCAGAGGAGATTGTTTAAAAATATTTGACAGATTTCAATTCCCAATACCACCTAAATCTAGTTGTGTGTTTTGCCCATATCATAGTGACAAGAACTGGAAGGAAATAAAAGAAAAACTACCAAAAGAATGGGAAAAATGTATAGAGATAGATAATACCATAAGAGATGCAACCAAAAAAGGATTAGATGATAAACTATATTTACATAGATCATTAGTACCATTAGAAAGAATTGAGTTTGCAGACCAGCAAGAATTATTTATGTGTGAAGAAGGATTTTGTGGATTATAACTGTTAGGTAAGGGTTACTAAACTCCTTGAATTATATATATATTATTTATTATATTCCTTTATGAATAAAAACCAAAAAAGGAGTTAAACATGATAACAAAAGAACATAAAATTAAAATAAAAGAAGCCCTTAATATACTTGATGAAGTAAGAAAGGATATTAAGAAATTAGAGAAAGAGAAGGGCTTAAAAGCACCTAAAGGAAATGCACTTAGGTTTAGTATTGATTCAGTATTTGAAGATGAAAGATTAGGTTTTATTTACAAATATGGTTTATTTGAAGAAGAAGAAGATCATCCTCATAAATTAAATCATCCTTCTTATTACATTTTTTAAATAAGATTAGTAGTAAACCACTAAAAAAGCCTCTATTGATTTAGGGGCTTTTGTGTATTTTACAAAACATACCCTTAGTTAAGGGTTACTAAACTCCTTGCATCATACATATATTATTTATTATATTTAGTCATGAATAAAACACTAAATAAGGAGTTAAGAATGAATATTAACAATGATGATTTAGTTAAAGAAGTAAAGGATGCCATTTCTTGGTTAAGCCAAGTAGCGAGATTTTCTCAAACTGATTTACGGCACGGCTTAGCAGATAGGGCTAAAAGATTATCTGATGCCATTGGTGAAGATATTGATGAAAGAACAGAAAAGCTTTTATACAGACCTATTGACAGGGATAAGGCTAGAGTGATAAAAGCAAATAACAAAAATGAAATGCACATACCACCCAATGCTTGGCAAGAAATAAAATAAACACTAACCACTAAACCACTAAAAAAGCCTCAGTTTATTCTGGGGCTTTTGTGTATATAGTACACACCAGTATGCTCATATATTTTAAACAGCATACACCAGTATACTACTTTACTTTTTAAGACATATATCACTATTTTATAAAACATCCTTTTTATTTTAAATTAAACCAACATTTTTTTAGGAGTACATTATGCCTTATCACTATGGTGGAACAAAAAGCAAAAAGAAAAAGAAAGGAAGTAAGAAGAAAAAAAAGATGAAGTTTGGCAAAAGAAGATAGAGGTATTACACTTACCACAGAGTTGGTAGGCATTAAAAACTTAAAGACAACAGGCAACTACAGGCTTGAATTTGATGTGTATGAGATTGACACCCACAAGGTAAAAGAGTTGATTGATAAACTTAATAAAGCATTTGTAATGGCATTGGTTGAATATGACTGATAAACAAACACAGAACAAACACAAGCAACATAAATGTTCTGGTGGTTTTGCTAAAGGTAATACATTGGGTAATAGGTGGAAAAAAGGCGAGTCTGGTAACCCCAATGGAAGAAGAAACGCTTATACTGATTTAATCAAAGAGTTTAGCTTTACTAAGACAGGCGAGAAAGAAAGAAGGGAAGTGGTTGTATCTAAATTATTTCAATTAGCTGAAAGAGGTGATCTAAGGGCAATACAGTTTATCGTTGAAAGATTAGAAGGTAAGGCACTTGATAGGCAAGAAAGAACAACTAAATCTGAACCAATACAGGTAATGGTGATTGAAGATGGCTAGAATATCAGCAAGTGTGTCAAAGAGGCTAGGGGCGTTAGCAAAAAAGAACAAGATAAAGAAGTCATCTTTAATGAAAGTTTACAGGAGAGGTTTAGGTGCAGCAGTTGGTTCAGGAACACGACCCGGAATGACTCCCAGCAGTTGGGCATCTGCTAGGGTAAACTCATTTATTAAAATAGTGAAGGGTAGAAAAAGAATTAAGCATGATCCTATATTAGCTAGAATGGAAAGAAAAAGAAGAAGAAAGAAATGAAAGTAAAAGGTGTTAGTGTTACTGGGTTAAACAAGAGGCAAGTATCTGCAATGAGAAGACACGCCAGACATCATACCAGAAAGCATCTAAGGGCAATGGTAACAGCTATGAGAAAGGGAAGTACATTTACCCAATCACACAAGGCAGCTATGAAAAAAGTTGGTGTATAGTGGCTAGAAAGAAAAAGAAGATGAATAGAAGAGTTGCCAAAGCTAAAGGGTATAAGACTGTTCCCAAAAAGTATGTATCTGGTTTAAAGGGTTCAAAGAGAAGAGGCAGAGCAAAAGACATTGCAAGGATGCAAAGGCTTTACAAGGCTGGAAAGAAAGTGCCTAAGTCATTATTCAAAAGGATATTTGGTTGATCAACTGGCAGCTAGATAAGACAAGAAGAAGCATATTACAAGACAACTCAAGATTTAAAGTTCTTGTTTGTGGTCGTAGGTGGGGAAAGACCGTATTGAGTTTGATGTACTTAATGAAGGATGCTTTTGAAGCTAATGAAAGAAGATGGTTTATTACACCTACATACAGACAAGGTAAGATGATAGTGTTTCCCATATTAAGGCAAATGTTTGCCGGGTTTGACAATGCTAAGTTAAATGAATCTGAAATGAGTGTGATGTTTAATAATGGTGCTGAGTTATCTGTAAAAGGTGCTGACAATGAAAATAATTTGAGGGGCGTAGAACTTACAAGATGTGTAATGGATGAGATGGCGTATATCAAGCCCCATGTCTGGGAAGAGATTATTATGCCTATGTTAGCAACAACACAGGGTGAGTGCTTGTTTATTGGTACACCTAATGGCTATGATGCTATGTATGATTTATACATGAAAGGACAATCAGAGCCAGAATGGAAGTCATGGCAGTTTACTACATTAGAGGGTGGCTTTGTACCTGAAGAAGAAATAAACCTAGCAAAAAGAACAATGGATTCTGTTGTCTTTAAGCAAGAGTTTGAGGGGTCATTTGAAACAACAGGTAATAGGGCAGCATGGAACTTTGATAGGCAAACCCATTGCAAGAAAGCAAAAGACTTATCTAGTAAATTATGGTGGGGTTGTGATTTCAATGTTGATTATAATACAGCAGTATTGGCTGCTGAATATAGCGATGGCACAATACACTTTTTTGATGAGGTTAGATTAAAGAATAGTAATACAGAGGAGTTAGGTGCAGCAATGAAAGGCATAGCACCAAACATTGAGGTGTATCCTGACCCGGCTGGTAAATCAAGAAGCACAACATCAAGGCGTAGCGATCATCAGATATTAAGAGATTTAGGTTTTTTAATCAGAGCAAAGAAGTCACATCCAAGTCATATAGATAGACTTAATGCATTAAACAGAAAATTAAAAGATGCAGAGGGGAACATAGGTATGACCGTTGATCCTAAGTGTGTTTATTTAGTAAAAGATTTAGAGCAATGTCAAAGGGATAGAAGGGGAGGATTAGCAAAAGACAATATGGAACTAACTCATGCATTAGATGCTTGTAGCTATGGAATTGAATACAGATTTCCAATAAGGCGTATGGTTGGTTCATCAATGAAATGGTAGGTATGTATGTATAATTTTGGTAAAAGTGTCAACAAAGTTGTTATTCCGGAAATGTCAGAGATGGCTGTTCTTAAAAGTGTCAAGGATGCTGGTCACAACTATAAAGAGCAAGAGCATTACAATATGATGGAGTCCCTAGATTTCTATTATAATCAAAACCTAGATAGCCATTTAGATGTTTGGTTTGCTAGTGAATCACTTAGTCAAGTACCAGCATTTATTAGTTCATGTGTTCCTAGATTTGCAAAAGCAAGAATGATGCTTTACAAGACACCCCCACTTAGACTTATCAATGGTGAACAAAATGATGACTACAATAAGATTGCTTATAAATTAAATTCAAAGGTAAGGGAGTATGCAGAGTTAGCTTGGCTGCTGGGTAGCTGCTACATGAAAACAAGATACAACGAAAGAAAACAACGCCTAGAATATGAAATAATCCCAAAGGTGCAAGAGTTCTACGCCTATGGTGATACTGAACCATTTGGATATAGTTATGAAATAGAAAGCATGGATGCATCTAAAAAGAGATTTGTTTTTTGGTCTGAAGATAGAGATGAGATGCAAGGTATGCACTTTGAATATGATGAAAAGGGTGTAAGGTTTCCAGTTGGTTCTAATCAAGATATGATTAACCCTTATGGTATTATTCCAATAAGCAAGGTAGGATTTTCAAAAAACAGTTATGATGTTACAAGGACTGCATTGCATATTGCTATTGCTATGACTGAGATAGCTTTGTCAGTTAGGTTTAGATTAGGTCAGGCAGTATTCACAGGTATTGAAGATGGGCAAAGCAAGTTAAGTGCTGGAATAGATAAAGCCTATATGCTTCCAGAAGGGGCATCATTTAGCTATGTATCACCTGGTGGCAGCCTAGTGGAGATGATTGAGGCAACAAAATCAATGGCTAATCAAGTTGCTGAAAACAACCAGTTAAGGATAAGGTGGGGTGATAGTACAGGCAATGCACCCTCTGGTGAAGCCCTAAAAATACTTGAGATTGAAAACCTTGAAGCAAGGGAAAGCGATATATCTTTATTTAGGGAGTGGGAGCATCAAAGATATGAGATTGATAGGAGAGTCTTAGAAGTACATAACGTCTTAAACTTGCCAGAAGAATACACAGTAGACTTTGCTGAAACAATGTATCCAATGAGTGTTGATCAAGAATTAAAGTTATTAGAATGGAAGTTAGCAAATGGTGTAATGACTCAAAAAGATGTGCTATTATATTTTAATAAAGATATGTCAGAAGAAGAATTACAAGAAAAACTTGGTGAGATACAAGAAGAACAAGCACCCCCAGAACCACAACAACCACAACCACAACAACCTACATTTGAAGGATTAAGAAGGCTTGGCACAATTACTTGATGATCATCTAAAAAAGCTAGATGAATTAGAAACTGTAATTAAAAACAATGCTGACAACATTCTTAATGTTATTAACATAGATGATTTACTCAAAGACCCAGAGGGATATTTACTTGCATTGGGTGATGCCTTTATAAAAGACCATTTAGATGAAATAGAACAGGCTAAGAAAGAAGGTCAAAAGTATGCTGAGAGTGTTTTAAATGGCGGTTAAAATAGAGAAAAAGTTTGATCTAAAAAGAATTAGATTTGATTTTAGTAAAGAATTAAACCTTGCTGGGCAAATAATTAGAAAAGATCACTTTCAAAGATTGGAAAAGGGAGTAGGAGTTGAGGACAATAAACTTGAAAAGTTAAAACCAGCTACAGTAAAAAGAAAAGGATCAGATAAAATACTTGTGGATACAGGTAAGATGAGAAACTTGGTAATAAAAAAAGCAAACAAAAAAAATCAAGTAGTTGAAATATTCCCCGGTAAAAAAGCAACAAGAAATGGAGTCACAAATCAACAAATAGGTTTTTATCATCAAACTGGTGCTGGTAGCTTACCTGAAAGGAAGTGGTTTGGCGTAAGTAAACAAGCTGAAAAAGATTCAATAAAATTAATGGAAATGAGAATTGAACAAGAGTTAAATCGTGCCTGAACATAATTTAGAAGACTTATCAATCATATTAGGTTCTAGTCTTGCAACAGCATCATCAAAAACTGTATTAGACCTTCAAGGCATTATAACACAGATGAGGGCTAGTGGTATGACAGATGATGCTATTAGAACTTTCTTACTAAATGATTTAAGAGAGGGTGGTAGGATATTTGGACAATATAAAAATGCAATAAAAAACACAGTAGGAAATGCTGTTACATTTAGTTCTAGGGTTGCACAGAAAGAAGTTTATGAGTCAGCCAATGTAAAGCGATACAGATGGGTTTCATTAAGTAGATCAGAAAACAAAGAACCATGCCCAGATTGTGCTGAAAGAGAGGGCGATGTTGGGACATGGGAGTTTTTTACGACTATTGGATTGCCTCAGTCTGGGTTTAGTGTTTGCCAGTTTTCTTGCAAGTGTGTACTAGAACCAATCTTAGAATGATAGCAATTTTAAAAAATGTACATATTAAAGTAAATTTTAATAACAAAAGAGGAAGGCAGAATGTCTGAAACTACAACAGAAGCAGCACAAGGTACTGTGCAAGAGGTGGCAACTGATAGCCAGAAAGAAGTTACCGAATCGCCCAATGTAGGTGGCTTAATACAGGAAAGTAAAAAGTACAGAAAAAGGGCAAGAGAAGCAGAATCTCAACTTGCTGAGTTAAAATCAACTCTTGAAAAACAAGAAGAAGAGAGGATGGCAAAGCAAAACAAATGGGAAGAATTAGCAACCAAAAGGCAAACAGAATTAGATTCAATTAAATCTGATTATGAACGCCTTAAAGGTGCTGAAGAAGCCTACAAAGAAGAACTGCTTAATTCACTTGGTGAGGCTGAAAGAGAAACATTTAAAGACTTATCTGTATCTCAACTAAGAGCCTTATCAGAAAAACTTAAAATTGATGTGCAAGAACCTGTACCAGATACAAGCTCTACACCTTCCGCAACTGTAAACCCAAATAATAAAAGCTGGGTAGATATGTCTAATGAGGAAAGAAGAGCCAACTGGGGNGCTATCTTGCAGTCGTATGTTAAAAGGTAATTAAAATGGCAAAAGGGTATCAAGGTAATGCCAGTACAACAACGACAGATCAACATTTTATTCCTGAGATTTGGGGCGAAGGGATTTACAAATACTTCGATCGCAGTACAGTTTTCAGGGGTTTAATTGATGATTATTCAGCAGTCTTTTCTGGTGCTGGATTCGGTGATGTGTTGCATATACCTGAAATTAGTTTAGTAAGTGCATCAGATAAATCTTCTGGTAATGATGTAGAATATGATGCAACTGCAACAACAGAAACACAGCTAACTGTTAATAAGCACAAGTACGTAGCTAAACTTTTTGAAGACGTACTTGAAATTCAAAGCAACGCTGACATGGTAGAACGCTACTCTAGGATGATGGGTGAGGCACTAGCTAGACAGGTTGATTCAGATATTTATTCTGAGTTGTCTAGTTTAGAGCTTAGTTTAAACCTATCTGCTGATGACACATTGACAGCCGCAAAGTTTGAGGAAGCATTAGCAACACTTGGTGATGCTGGTATTCCTTACATGGATGGTGATGTGGCTATGGTTGTGAATCCTAAGTTGTTTGCAGACATTCTAAATCCTTCGGCTGGAATTGCACAATTCTTTATAAGGAATGATGCAGTAGGTGAAGGTAATAGAGGATTAAGGTCTGGAATGGTTGGATCACTTTATGGTATGGATGTTTATATGTCTAATACTGTATCAAGTGGTGGTAATTCAAACACCATTTCAGGAGTTATCTTTCATAAAACAGCTTGTGCATTTGCAGCACAGCAAGAGGTTAGAGTCCAGTCAGAATA